>Ga0160495_100169_pt1 | contig 83143 bp, 75 predicted proteins | sample DID4MG_4_FD_108251 | JGI IMG/M metagenome (GOLD analysis project Ga0160495, IMG submission 108251) | Enriched soil microbial communities from UW Madison campus, WI, USA - DID2933_E24_FP4 MG | ecosystem: Environmental > Terrestrial > Soil > Unclassified | place: USA: Madison, Wisconsin | collected... | reverse complement strand
GTCGGCGATCTTGCGCGAGGAGGCCTGGATGTCGGCCATGGTGGTGACGACCTTGCCGACCACTTCGCCGCCCTGCGAGGCCACCGAGGCGGCGCCGATGGCGAGCTGGTTGGCCTGGCGCGCGTGGTCGGCGTTCTGCTTCACCGTGGAAGTCAGCTCCTCCATGGAGGCGGCGGTTTCCTCGAGGTTGGCGGCCTGCTGCTCGGTGCGGCGCGACAGGTCGTTGTTGCCCGAGGCGATCTCGGTGGCGGCGGTATTGATGGCCACGTTGGACTGCTGGATGCGGCCGACGATGGAGGTCAGCTGCTCGACGGTGGCGTTGGCGTCGTCGCGCATGTTCGCGAACACGCCGTGGAAATCGCCGTGCATGCGTACGGTGAGGTCGCCGGATGCGATCGCCGACAGCACGCTCGACAGCCCGGTCAGGCTGCGATCGGCGCCATCCATCATCGCGTTGAGGTCGCCGATCATCAGGCGGAAATCGTGCTCGAAGCGTTCGGTGTCGCCACGCCGGGAGAAGTCGCCGGCCGCGGCCGACTCGGCCAGGCGCTTGATCTCGCCGTTGATCGCCAACAGGCTCGTCTTGGCCGCATCCATGCTCTCGTGCAGGGTGGCGCGGCTGCCCGGCAGACGCCGCGCATCGCGATGCAGGTCGCCGCGGGCGTACTCGTTGAGGACCTCGATCGCATCGCCGATCGCATCCAGGTGTTCGAACACCATGGTGTTCGTGCCCCGTGCGAGTTCGCCATAGACGCCGGGAAAATCTTCCGGCATGCGATGGCCCATGTCCTCGGCGGCATGCAGGTGGATCATCCTGCCGGTCTCGTCCGAATAGCGCTGCAGCAGCCGCACCATGGTGTTGGTCGCCACGATCATCGCGGCCGGTTCGTCGCGGCCATGGTCGGCGGCCACGCGGCTCAGGTCGCCACGGGCGACGGCTTCGATCGAGGCCTGGACCCGTGCCAGCGGCGCGGTCAGGCTGCGGGTGATCGCCACGGCCAGCAGCGCGCCCAGCAGCAGGCTGCCCAGGGCGACCCCGATCAGCAGGGCGCTCATCGTCCTGTCGATCTGCTTCATGTCGGCGGTGGCCGCGTCCACGTAAGTGCGCTGCAGGGCGATCGCACGCTCGATGGCCTCGTTCCAGGCGTTGGCCGCGGTCCTGGCCTCGGTCACGGTCAGCTGCGCAGCGCCGGCGTAGTCGCCAGCCTGCATCAGCGCGGTCAGCTGCTGGTTGAGTTCACGCGCGGCCAGGCGGGCTTCGACGATGTCGGTGCGCGCCTTGTCGGCCACCGGGTCGTTGACCCGTGCGTTGGCCACCAGCACGTCCCAGATCTCGTCGTAGCGCCGCACCAGGTCCTTCATGGCGGCCAGGTCCTCGTCCAGACCCTGGCCGTGGTTGATCACCATTTCCCGCCGCAGCAGCAACATGTCGTTGTTGAGGTGGAGCAGTTCGGTGAAGCGCTGCATGCGCACCATGTCGACGTTGACGACCTTGTCGAACTGCGCCTGCTGCTGGCTGTTGCTGTAGAGGGACGCGGCGGCGATGCCCAGCAGCAGGCACAGCAGCAGGCCGAAGGCGGCGGCGAGGCGCGCGCCGACCTTGAAGCGGCGGAGGAAATTCATTGGGGGGTTCCTGGGAGATCGGTGTCTGGGGAGCGGCGCTTCCGGCGCTGCTTCGGACACGCGCGTCGTGCACCGCCGCGCAGAGCGCAGGGGAACGGGGGCGGGCCTGGAGGCGGGAAGCGTGGCGCGCTGTCCCGGGGCGAGGGAGCGCGTCCGGTCGGCTTTGGGGGGAAGAACGGTTCAGTGCATGGGAACGACGCTGAAGATGGGTGCGGCCGACGGTCCGGGAGACCGGCAGGCGCGGGGATGGCCTCCGCTGCCCGTATCGGCGGCGCGGCTCATTTCTTCAGTCGGGATTTCATTGAGGATCGATGGGCGCGTCCCCGTCGCACGCGGTACCGCCAGGCGCGGGTGTGGCCGCTCAGGGAGCCCGCTGTGCCAGGTGCGGCAGCATGCCGCTGGGGTCCCAGGCATGGGCGACCAGTGCGCCGTTGGCCTCGCGCTTGGGCGCCGCGATCCGCGCGCCGGGGAGGCGGCCATCCTCGAGCAGCGCCGCGATGGCCGCATGGCAGGCGGCCAGTTCCTCGGTGTCGGCGACCCTCCGCTCGGTGGTCATGGTGGCGGCGATGGCCTGCGGGTCGTTGTCCGCGTAGGTCCTGCCAGCGCCGCGCTGGTCCCACTGCACGACGGTGAGGTATTCCTCCCAGCCACACTGGAAGTACCAGGTGCTCGGCATCGACACCCGGCCCGGCCCGCCGTGCAGCATCAGCAGCACGGGATTGCGTGCATCGTTGCCGCGGATCGAGACCCACTGGTCGATGCCGCCGATCCGCACCTGTTCCAGCCGCGCCGTTGTCGCCGACCACCCGGCGCAGGTCGATGATGAGCGCGGTGGCTTGGGCGCGGGAGGCGGGTTTCGGTGCCGCAGGCGGTACGGCGCTGGCGAGCAGCGGAAGCCAGCAGGCGAGCAGGACCAGGGAACGGAACGCGGCCGACGCCATGGGAAGGGGCCGGCGCGGACGAGGCGTGATCTTCGGGGAGCCCGCCCGCCGTGTCATGTCACGCCGCGGCATCCGGTGCGTACCGCCGGCCGCCACCGGCGACGCCGCGACACGCTGCGGCTTCCGTGGTCAACGGGGTTCCACTGGGCTGTCGCAGAGGGCGCCGTCGCTGTCGCACATCGCCGCGGCGCGCAGCAGCTGCGCGTCGTCAAGCGGGGGCGGGCGCGCGATCGCGGCCTGGATCGGGCCGGGCCCGCCGGTGACCCGGCCCAGGCCCTTGATGCCCTGGTAGAGCAGGTAGTTGATGCCCATGATCACGTAGCCGCCCTGCATGCTCACCTGTTCGGGCGAGGGCGGTGGACGCCAGGCGCGGTCGAAACGGTTGGGTTCCAGTTCGACCGGATTCTCGAAGCGGTACAGGTCGAGGATCTCCTCGTCCGGCTGCAGGGCGCGGACTTCGTCGAGGGTGGGGATGCCACCGGGCGGCGAGGTGGGCGGTGCTGGCAGCGCCTCCTGGGCCAGGGCATGGCCAGGCGATCCCAGCATGAGCACCGCCAGTCCACTCCACGCCTGCCACTTCCGCATCAAACCGCTCCTGCCTCGATTCCGTCCGGTGCCCGGCGACCGATCGCGGTCCCGGAAGAAGCGCGCACGATAGCGTTCCGGTCCATGGCGGTGGTTGGTTTTTCGTTCGGCCGCATCGGCGGCATCGGGCGGCAGGGACATTCCATGACCAGCGTCTCATCCGATGAGACGCGGTTCTGCTGGGATGCCCGCCTTCAGACAGCCGGCATCCCGATGGCCTTCTCCCTCGCACCACGCACCGAAGCCGGCGAACAGGCGCTGGCCACCACCGATGGCCGGCCCAGCCGCGACGGCGCCCTGCTGGGCGCGCGGCTGTCGCGCCGCTATGCCGACCGGATCACCGGCAACTTCACCCTTCCCGGGCGCGCCGGACGCTACGCGCCGATTCCCGATGACGTGCCCCAGGCATTGAAGGCCGCCCTGCGGGCGCGCGGGATCGACCAGCTCTATTCCCACCAGGCCGATGCCTGGGCGGCGACCCAGCGCGGCGAGCACGTGGCCATCGTCACGCCCACCGCCAGCGGCAAATCGCTGTGCTACACGCTGCCGGTGGTGAGCGCGGCGATGCAGGGTCACGCCAAGGCGCTGTACCTGTTCCCGACCAAGGCCCTGGCCCAGGACCAGGTGGCCGAACTGCTGGAGCTCAACCGCGCCGGCGACCTGGGGGTCAAGGCCTTCACCTTCGATGGCGACACCCCCGGCGATGCGCGCCAGGCGATCCGCCTGCATGGCGACATCGTGGTGTCCAACCCGGACATGCTGCACCAGGCGATCCTGCCGCATCACACGAAGTGGGCGCAGTTCTTCGAGAACCTGCGCTACGTGGTGATCGACGAGATCCACACCTATCGCGGCGTGTTCGGCAGCCACGTCACCAACGTGCTGCGCAGGCTCAAGCGGATCTGTGCCTTCTACGGGGTGCAGCCGCAGTTCATCCTGTGCTCGGCGACCATCGGCAACCCGCACGCGCACGCCGAGGCGCTGGTCGAGGAGCGCGTGCACGCGATCACCGAATCCGGCGCGCCCACCGGCGACAAGCACGTGCTGCTGTGGAACCCGCCGGTGGTCAACGCCGACCTGGGCCTGCGCGCCTCGGCGCGTTCGCAGGCCAACCGCATCGCCCGCATCGCGATCAGGTCCGGGCTCAAGACCCTGGTGTTCGCGCAGAGCCGGCTGATGGTCGAGGTGCTGACCAAGTACCTCAAGGACATCTTCGACCACGACCCGCGCAAGCCCCCGCGGATCCGCGCCTATCGCGGCGGCTACCTGCCGACCGAACGGCGCGAGGTGGAACGCGCGATGCGCGCCGGCGACATCGACGGCATCGTCAGCACCTCCGCGCTGGAGCTGGGCGTGGACATCGGCGCGCTCGACGTGGTCGTGCTCAACGGCTATCCGGGCAGCGTCGCGGCCACGTGGCAGCGCTTCGGCCGCGCCGGCCGCCGCCAGCAGCCTTCGCTGGGCGTGCTGGTGGCCAGTTCGCAGCCGCTGGACCAGTACGTGGTGCGGCATCCGGATTTCTTCGCCGAGGCCTCGCCCGAACACGCGCGCACCGCGCCGGACCAGCCGCTGATCCTGTTCGACCACATCCGCTGCGCGGCGTTCGAGCTGCCGTTCAGCGCAGGCGAGGGCTATGGCCCGATCGAGCCGCTGGTCTACCTGGAGGCGCTGGCCGAAAGCGGCGTGATCCACCAGGAGGGCGAGCGCTGGGAATGGATCGCCGACAGCTACCCGGCCAATGCGGTCAGCCTGCGCTCGGTCGCCGACGGCAACTTCGTGGTGGTCGACCGCAGCGACGGCAAGCAGCAGATCATCGCCGAGGTCGATTACTCCGCCGCGGCGCTGACGCTGTACGAAGGGGCCATCCACATGGTGCAGTCCACCCCCTACCAGGTGGAGCGGCTGGACTGGGAAGGCCGCAAGGCCTACGTCACCCGTACCCACGTGGACTACTACACCGACAGCATCGACTACACCAGGCTCAAGGTGCTGGACCGCTTCGACGGCGGCGTTGCCGGGCGCGGCGACAGCCACCATGGCGAAGTGCACGTGGTGCGCCGCGTGGCCGGCTACAAGAAGATCCGCTACTACACGCACGAGAACATCGGCTACGGCCCGGTCAACCTGCCGGACCAGGAGCTGCACACCACCGCGGTGTGGTGGCAGCTGCCGCAGGCCACGCTGGACAAGGCCTTCGCCGCGCGCCAGGACGCGCTGGACGGATTCCTCGGCGCGGCCTATGCGCTGCACGTGGTCGCCACCGTGGCGGTGATGGCCGATGCACGCGACCTGCAGAAAGCGGTCGGCAATGGAGACGGTGCGTGGTTCGCGCTGGCCGACCAGAGCGGGCGCGGCCAGCTGCGCGGAGCGGAGGACCAGGCGGCCGGCGTGGAACTGCTGCAGTCCTTCGTGCCCACCGTCTACCTGTACGACAATTTCCCCGGCGGCGTGGGCCTGAGCGAGCCGCTGTGGCTGCGCCAGGCCGAACTGGTGCAGCGCGCCGGCGAGCTGGTGCACGGCTGCGACTGTAAGGCCGGCTGCCCGGCCTGCGTCGGGCCGGTGCTGGCCGCGCACGAGGGCGGGCAGGGCGATTCGCCGAAGACGCTGGCCCTGAAGGTGCTGGCGCTGCTGCGCGGCGGCGCTGGTACGGGAGGCGCAGCGGAGCCGGACGACGGGATCCGTGGCCCGGGAATGCTGGAATCCGGAGCATGGGCGTGAGCCGGCCCCGGCCCGGTGCATGGACCGGCCATTCGGCGCCCAGGGCATTTCGATGAGGATGCCGGTCGTCGAAGGCGCAGCGCTGGCGGCCGGGTGCGCACGTGAGCGGGTGCATCGGCCACGCCGGCACGGTCTGTCGTGCGCGTCCACAAGGGGCGTGCGGACGCGTGCTCGCGTCGGCGTGCGCGTCGTCCTGGTCGCAGGCTGCCTACGGCGCCGGCGATGAGCATCAGTCTCGAACGTCTGCGGCTGCTGCGTCGCCAGGCCGGCGACGCCACGGCTGCGCCGGCATCTCCATCATCGCCATCATCGACGGCACGTGTTCCTGCGCCTGCGGCGGAAACAGCAGGCGGGCCGTCGCACCCGCAGTCCGTCACGGGAGCCGCGCCGCCATCGGCACGCGGCGCCGCCGACGCAGGCGCTGCATCGATGCCCGTTGCGCCGTCGCCGCCATCGCGGTCGGTCTTCGACTGGATCGATCGCCCTCCGGCCGCCAACAGCGCACTTGGCAAGCCGCTGCAGCCACAGAACGCCGCGGCATTGCGGCGTCTGCTCGGTGCGCGTGGACGCGCATCGGGCGTCCACGCGGAGGTCACGGCACCCCTGGCGCCGTTGCCGACGCCGCTGCCGCGCCGGGCGAGGGTTGTCGACCGCTCGCTGCCCGGCATCGAGATCGCTGATGGCCTGCACCTGATCGAGGCGTTCCTGCCGCAGCCGGTTCCGTCCGCGGCGCTGTCGCTGGCCTTCGCCAAACGCCCGGAAGAGGGCGTGGCCGCCACCGACCTGCTGTTCTTCGACACCGAAACCACCGGTCTGGCCGGCGGCACCGGCACGCGGGCTTTCATGATCGGCGTGGCCGACTGGATCCACGATGCCGAGCGCGGCCAGGGCCTGCGCGTGCGCCAGCTGCTGATCGCGACGATGGCGGCCGAGACCGCGATGCTGCGCACGTTCGCCGGCTGGCTGCAGCCGCGGACCGTGTTGTCCAGCTACAACGGCCGCAGCTACGACGCGCCGTTGCTGAAGACCCGCTTCCGCCTGGCGCGCCATCCCGAACCGCTGTCCGCGCTCGACCACGTCGACCTGCTGCATCCGACCCGGCGCCGTTATCGCGGCCGCTGGGAAAACTGCAGGCTGGCCACGATCGAACGCCAGCTGCTGGGCATCGTGCGCGAGGACGACCTGCCCGGATCCGAAGCGCCGGCCGCCTGGCTGGGATTCCTGCGCGGTGGCGACTCGCGCAACCTGCACCGCGTCGCCGCCCACAACCACCAGGACGTGGTGACGCTGGCGCTGCTGTTCCAGCAGCTGGTACGCGCGCAGCACGAAGACGGCGCCGTGCCGCCGGCGGCCGATACCACCGGGGCCTGATCCGCCCCGGTGCTCCGACCGCGCCACGGCCGATGATGCAACCGGCGCGGAGCGGCGCTTCGGCGTACCGGAGCGGTGGCTCGATCGATGCGCGCATCGCACCGGTTGCCACGCCATCCGCGAACGCCCGGCATCCGTTTCGCGCGCCACCGCCGGCTTGATGACCGAAGTTGTTTCCGGTGCAATCATCGGCACGATGCCGCCGCCTCCAAGTCGCTGGAATTCAAGGAGAAAACACTGAGGTGCTGGGGGCCGTCGCGGCTGGTGCAGCGCAGCACTTGACAGCCTCCATTCAGCTGAAAGACTCTTGGGCGCATGTCGCTTCATCCCGCCAACGCACTGGTCCGCAGCACGTCCCACGACGCGCCGCGCGATCGCGTGGCCGGCATTACCACCACCATTACCACCCTCACCATTCGCCCGGTGCGGCCCGTCGTCTTCGCGTAACTTCCGAAAACCACGGCCCCGCACCCGGATCAGGATGCGGGGGGAACTCCCCAGCCTGAAGCGGACGGGGCCTCACCATGAGGTCTGTCGATGTCATCGCCCGTTGTCGCTGCTGCGCCCGTCTCCGCTGGAACCGCGCCGAAATCCCGCACCGTCGTGCACAAGTTCGGCGGCACCTCGGTCGCCGATGCCGATCGCTATCGCCATGTCGCGCAGCTGCTGCTTGCGCGCGAGGAATCGCTGCAGGTGACGGTGGTCTCGGCGATGAAGGGCGTCACCGATGCGCTCATCGAGCTGGCGACGCTGGCCGCCGACACCCCGTTGGGCGACACCGCGCCGGAATGGCGCGAACGCTGGCACCAGCTGCGCGCGCGTCACCGCGGTGCGGCCGTGTCGCTGCTCGCCGAACATGCGGGGACGGCGGTGGAATGGCTGGACCAGCGCTTCGACCAGCTCGCCCAGGTGCTGGACGCGCTGTCGGTGATCGGCGGCCTGCCGCGCGAGGTGCTCGACCGCGTGCAGGGGCTGGGCGAGGTCTATTCGGCACAGCTGCTCGGCGAACACCTGAAGGCGCTGGGCGAGGACTGCGCGGTGCTCGACGCACGCGACGTGCTGGTGGTCAGCCACGGCGAGCTGGGCGTGGACGTGGACTGGGCGACCAGCACCCAGCGCCTGGCGCAGTGGCGCGAGCGCAACCCGCAGCAGCGCGTGGTCGCGACCGGTTTCGTCGCGCGCGATGCCGACGACCGCATCACCACGCTCGGCCGCAACGGCAGCGACTACTCCGGCGCGATCTTCGCCGCGCTGTTCGATGCAGAGGAACTGCACATCTGGACCGACGTCGACGGCGTGCTGTCGGCCGATCCGCGCGTGGTGCCCGAAGCCGTGCAGCTGGAATCGCTGAGCTACGACGAAGCCTGCGAACTGGCCTATTTCGGCGCCAAGGTCGTGCATCCGCAGACGATGTCGCCGGCGATCGAGCGCGGCCTGCCGATCATCATCCGCAACACCTTCCAGCCCGAGCACCCGGGCACCCGCATCACCGCGGCACGCGATTTCAGCGGCCCGGTGAAGGGCCTGACCCTGAGCCCGAACCTGTCGCTGGTGAACCTGGAAGGCACCGGCCTGATCGGCGTGCCCGGCACCGCCGAGCGCGTGTTCGCCGCGCTGCGCACCGCCAAGGTCTCGGTGGTGATGATCTCGCAGGGCTCGTCCGAGCATTCGATCTGCTGCGTGGTCAAGCAGGAGGACGCCGAGCGCGCGCAGGCCACATTGATCCAGTCGTTCGCGCACGAACTGGCGGTCGCGCAGGTGCAGCGCGTGCAGCTGGTGCCGCGGATCAGCGTGCTGGCCGCGGTCGGCGACGGCATGGCGGGGCAGCCGGGCGTGGCCGCGCGCCTGTTCGAATCGCTGGGCCGGGCCCAGGTGAACATCCGCGCGATCGCGCAGGGTTCGTCCGAGCGCAACATCTCGGTGGCGATCGACAGCGACCAGGCCACGCGTGCCCTGCGCGCCGCGCATGCCGGGTTCTGGCTGTCGCCGCAGACCTTCGCCGTCGGCGTGATCGGGCCGGGCAATGTCGGCGCGGCGCTGCTCGACCAGCTGCTGGCCGCACGCGCGCCGCTGCTGGAACGCACCCAGCTTGACCTGCGCCTGCGCGCGGTCGCTTCGCGCAGCCGCCAGCTGCTCGACCCGCGCGGCATCGACGGCGACTGGCGCACCCGCTTCGCCGAGACAGGCGAGCCGGTCGACCTCGACCGCTTCACCGCGCACCTGCTCGATTCGCACCTGCCCCACGTGGTGATCGTCGACTGCAGCGCCAGCCCCGAGGTCGCCGACCGCTATCCGCAATGGCTGGCCGCGGGCATCCATGTGGTCACGCCGAACAAGCAGGCCGGCGCCGGCCCGCTGGCGCGCTACGACGCGATCCGTGACGCGGCGGCGGCCAGCGGTGCGCGTTTCCGCTACGAGGCCACGGTCGGCGCCGGCCTGCCGGTGATCTCGACCCTGCGCGACCTGCTCGACACCGGCGATGCGATCACTTCGATCGAAGGCATCTTCTCCGGCACGCTGGCCTGGCTGTTCAACAAGTACGACGGCAGCGTGCCGTTCTCGCAGCTGGTGGGCGAAGCGCGTGCGCTGGGCTACACCGAGCCGGACCCGCGCGACGACCTGTCCGGCACCGACGTCGCCCGCAAGCTGGTGATCCTGGCGCGCGAATCCGGACGCCCGCTGAGCCTGGAGGACGTGCAGGTCGAGAGCCTGGTGCCCGAAGCGCTGCGCCAGGCCAGCGTCGAGGACTTCATGGGGCGTCTGGGCGAAGTCGACGCCGCCTTCGCCGCGCGGCTCGCGTCCGCCCGCGCCGGCGGCAAGGTGCTGCGCTACCTGGCGCGGCTCGACGTCGACGGCAAGGCCAGCGTCGGCCTGGTCGAGGTGCCCGACGACCACGCCTTCGCCAACCTGCGCCTGACCGACAACATCGTCCAGTTCACCACCCGCCGTTACTGCGACAACCCGCTGATCGTGCAGGGGCCGGGCGCAGGTCCGGAAGTCACCGCGGCCGGCGTGTTCGCGGACGTGCTGCGGGTGGCGGCTGGACGCGGGGCGCTGTTGTGAGCCTGGCGGTCGATCCTGCGCACGCCGCATGGCCTTCAGCGAGCCCCGCACGGCGCGAGGCGCGGGCGTTCGCGCCTGCCTCGGTGGCGAACGTGGCGGTCGGCTTCGACCTGCTCGGCTATCCGGTCGAAGGCGTCGGCGATACGGTCACCGTGCGGCGCATCGACACGCCGGAGGTACGCATCGCCGCGATCCGCGGGACCACGGTCGCGCTGCCCCTGGAGGCCGCACGCAACACCGCCGGCGCGGCCCTGATCGCGCTGCGCGAGGCGCTCGCGTTGCCGTTCGGATTCGAGATCGAGATCGACAAGGGCATCCCGCTCAGTTCCGGCATGGGCGGCTCGGCGGCCTCCTGCGTGGCCGCGCTGGTGGCAGCCAACGCGCTGCTGGACGCCCCGTTGTCGCGGCAGCAGTTGTACCTGTATTCGCTGGATGGCGAGGCGGTGGCCAGCGGCAGCCGGCATGGCGACAACCTGGGCCCGATGTTCTTCGGCGGCCTGGTGCTGGCCACGCTGGAGCGGGTGGTGCCGGTGCCGGTGCCGGCCGCCTGGCACAGCCTGCTGGTGCATCCGGACGCGGTGCTGGAAACCCGGCGCGCGCGCGAGGCCCTGCAGGGCGACTACGCGCTCGGCACGTTCGTCGAACAGAGCGGCAACCTGGCGCTGGTGCTGGCCGGTTGCCATGCCGGCGATGCGACGCTGGTCAGGGCCGGCCTTCGCGACGTGCTGGTCGAACCGCGCCGGGCGCCGCTGATCGTCGGTTTCGAGGCAGCCAAGGCGGCGGCCCTGCAGGCCGGCGCGATGGGGGCGAGCATTTCCGGCGCCGGGCCCAGCGTGTTCGCCTGGTTCGAGACCCGGGCGGCGGCGGATGCGGCGGCGCCCGCGGTGCAGGCGGCGTTCGCGGCGGCCGGCTTCGACAGCCAGGCCTGGGTGTCGCCGATCGCGGCACCGCCGGCGCGCCTGCTCCAGGACGCGCCATGAGCCGCCGTTCCCAACTGAATGACGCCCGCCATGCGCGCGCGTTGCCGGTGGTCCGGTCGTGCGCGGAACGCATCCGCCTGAGCGAAGCCGGCGCGCCTGACCGCGGGGGCGCCGGCGCGCCTTCGCCGCGAGCAGTCAACCGCCCACCGGGCGCCATGCGCCCACTGCCGACGCATGCGACCGCGTCAGGCCTGTCACAGACCACGTCCGGCCGAGGCCGGTCACCTTCAGGGCCTGCCGTCGCGCCGGCCCATCAGGACGCCCAATGAACTTCATCTCCACCCGCAACGCCGCGCCCGCCGCATCGCTCAGCGAGGCCATCGCGGCCGGGCTGGCGCCCGATGGCGGGCTCTACGTGCCCGAGAAACTGCCGGCTGGCCGCACCCTGCAGGCCGGCGACAGCGTGGCGGCGACCACGTCCGCACTGCTGGCCCCGTTCTTCGCCGGCGACGCGCTGGAAGCGGAATTGCCGGCCATCTGCGCCGAAGCCTTCGATTTCCCGGCGCCGCTGCTGCCGCTGGCGACGCCGGGCGACCACGTGCTCGAGCTGTTCCATGGCCCGACCGCGGCGTTCAAGGATTTCGGCGCGCGCTTCCTCGCCGCCAGCCTCGCCCGGATCCGGCGCGATGCGCGGGATCCGCTGACCATCCTGGTCGCCACCTCGGGCGACACCGGCGCCGCCGTGGCGGCGGCGTTCCATGGCCAGCCGGGCCTGCGCGTGGTGGTGCTGTACCCGGACGGCCGCGTCTCGCCGCGGCAGGCGCACCAGCTGGGCTGCTTCGGCGACAACGTCAGCGCGCTGCGCGTGGCGGGCTCCTTCGACGACTGTCAGGCACTGGTCAAGCGCGTGCTCAACGATGCGGACCTGCAGGCGCAGCTGCGGCTGAGTTCGGCCAACAGCATCAGCCTGGGCCGTCTGCTGCCGCAGACCAGCTATTACGCCCACGCCGCGCTGACCCATCACGCCGCGACCGGGCAGGCGCTGAATCTGGTCATCCCCACCGGCAACCTCGGCAATGCGCTGGCCGCGATCCTGGCGCGCGCGCAGGGCGTGCCGCTGGGCCGCATCGTGCTGGCCACCAATGCCAACCGGGTGCTGCCGGAGTACTTCGCCGGCGACGAATACCGGCCGCGCGCCAGCCAGGCCACGCTGGCCAATGCGATGGACGTGGGCGCACCGAGCAACTTCGAGCGGTTGCGCTGGCTCTACGCCGGCGACGATGCGGCCTTGCGCGCGGGGTTCACCGCGATCGCGGTCGACGACGACACCATCCTGGAGACCATCGCCCGGCGCCATCGCCTGCATGGCGAAGTGTTCTGCCCGCATACCGCCACCGCGGTGCACGTGCTGGAAGCCCTGCGCGCGGAGGGCATCGACGGCGACTGGGCCGTGGCCGCGACCGCGCATCCTGCCAAGTTCGAGGCCGTGGTCGAACCCCTGGTCGGTCCGGTGGCGGTGCCCCCGGCGCTGGCCGCACTGCTGCAGCGGCCGGCGCACGCCGAGCCGGTGCCCCCGGATTACGCAGCGCTGCGCGAGCACCTGCTGGCCTGATCGCGCGTCGCCGCTTCACTGTGCCGGCACACCCTTTCACTGTGTTGACCGGTGCATGCTGTCCACGAAGACCGAAGACCGAAGACCGAAGACCGAAGCACTAAGAACTAAGCACTGAGCACTGAGCACTGAGCACTGAGCACTGAGCACTGAGTCATACGCCAGACGCCGAAAGCTGGAGCCCTAAGCCCTAATCCCTGAAGAGGAGATACGAAAGCCGGGAGAGGGATGCCGTAAGCGGAGAACGTAAAGCCGGAGGGCGAGGGGCCAGAGGCGAAGGGCAAGAGGTAAAGGGGTAGATGGGGAGATGGCCAGAGGCCAGCAAGGCCGTCGCTGCCCCCGGCACGGCCAAGTCGCCGAACGCCACGAACGGTTGCACGCGCGCCACACTGGCTCCCCTCTCCCGTTGACGGGAGAGGGGTTGGGGGTGAGGGCAGGGCGTCGTGCAACGGCCCATCGCCGCGGGCCGGAGACCATCCACGCCACCAGCATCCGCATGCCTCGCCTGCACCTGGCCTGCAGACGCATACCGGCGCATCGCCGCCGATGCCTATGGCCTGCACGCCATCCCGCATCCACCCGTCGACGCATGCGAGGATCGTGTCCGACCCCCGATCACAGCGCCCTGGAGCAGAGATGGAAAGGACCCCGCGACACCGCCGCAGCGCCTGGATGCTGGGCCTCGTCCTGGCCCTGGGAGGAACCTTCGCCGCGCAGGCCCAGGACACGGCGCCGACCGTCCGCGGCCCGCTGGACCTGAAGCCGGGCCAGTTCCTCTGGCATCCGGAAATCTCGCCGGCCGGGCCGATCGTGCTGGTGGTCAGCCTCGACGAGCAGCGCGCCTACGTCTATCGCAACGGCATCGCCATCGGCGTGTCCACGATCAGTTCGGGCAAGCCCGGGCACGAGACGCCGACCGGCGTGTTCACGATCCTGCAGAAGAACAAGGACCACCGCTCCAACCTCTACAACAACGCGCCGATGCCCTGGATGCAGCGGCTGACCTGGGACGGCATCGCGCTGCATGGCGGCACGCTGCCCGGCTATCCGGCCTCGCACGGCTGCGTGCGCCTGCCGCAGGCCTTCGCCGAGAAACTGTTCGCCCAGACCCGCAACGGCGACACCGTGGTGGTGGCGGAAGCCAAGGCCTCCCCGACCACGCTGGTCTATCCGGCCGTGCTGGCGCCGGTGACCGCCCGTGGTGCGCCGCTGTCGATGCCGGAGGGTGGGGATGGCTACGCCTGGGACGACAGCGTCGCGCCGGGTGGCCAGGTCGGCATCCTGGTCAGCATCGCCGACCGCCGCATCCATGTCCTGCGCGACGGCCTGCTGGTCGGCGAGGCGCCGTTCGAGCCGGTCTCGAAGGACTTCAGCTTCCACGGCACCACGCTGTTCGTGATGGGGGCCGGACTGGAGCCCGAGGCCAGCCCGCTGGACCCGAGCCGGCCGCGGCATCGCTGGACCACCTATCCGATCCTCGCCGCCGGCGTGCCCGCGTCCGGTGGGCCGGCGCCCGATCCGCTCGACCTGCTGCGCACGCCGAGCCTGCCGGTGCGCCTGCCGGAGGCGTTCTCGCGCCGGCTCTACGACGCGCTGGTGCCCGGGACGACCCTGCTGGTGACCGACCTGCCGGCGGTGCGTCCAACCACCGATGAACAGGGCCTGCAGCCGGTACTGGAATCCGACGCCGGCGACCCCATCCGCTAGGGAACCGATCTGGCCGCCGGTCGCGGGCCAGCCTTGCCGCCGCGCAGGACCGATCCGATGCATGCCGTCTTTCCCCTGTCGCGCCGCTGGCTGGCACTGCTTCCGTTGTCGTTGGTCCTGGCGGTGCCGGCCGTGGCGGCGCCGCGGGATGGCGCTGCGCAGCCCGGCCTGGCGGAACGGCTCGCCCGCCAAGCACCAGCGGCCGATGCCGGCGTGCTGCGGCTGGCCGCGCAGGCGATGCGCTGCGCGCTGCGCCATCCCGAGTTCGGCATCGATCCGCAGCGGCTGGGCGTGATCGACTATTCGCGCCCGTCGACCGAACCGCGACTGTGGGTGTTCGACCTGGCGAGGCAGCGCCTGCTGTTCGAGGAATGGGTCGCGCACGGCCGCAACAGCGGTGACAACCTGACCACGCGCTTCTCCAACCGCGAGGGCAGCTACATGTCCAGCCTGGGCGGTTTCACCGCGCAGGAGACCTACATGGGCGGCAACGGCTACTCGCTGCGCCTGCGGGGACTCGAGCCGGGCTTCAACGACCAGGCGCGCGAGCGGGCGATCGTGATCCACGGCGCGCCCTACGTGAATCCGGTGGCGGCGAAACGGCAGGGCCGGCTCGGCCGCAGCCTCGGCTGCCCGGCGGTGCGCCCGCAGGTCGCGCGCGAGCTGATCGACACCATCCGCGACGGCACCTTCGTGTTCGCCTACTACCCGGACCAGAACTGGCTGGCGCGCTCGCGGCTGCTGGGCGAGGGCTGCGGCAGCGGCACGGGCGCGACGCCGCACGCGGCCGCTTCGGCGCCCTGACGCCCGTTCGATCCGGGCGGCTGCGCGCACTCCGCCATGCGCGTCGGCGACCCGGGCACGCGGACGGGCACGCAGACGGGCATGGGGCGAACGGCTAGCATGGCGCTCCTTTTTTTCGGGAGTGGCGTCGGGATGACGTGTCGCAACACGGAGATGGATGGCGAGGACATGTGCGCGGAAGCGGCGTCGCGGTCCGCAGCCCGGAGGCGGGGCGGCGTGGGCGCCTTCGCACTGCTGGTCGCGGCATGCGGCGCGCCGTCCGCGTGGGCGGTCGAGCCCACGGCGTTCATCGTGCAGGCCAGCGGCTTCGATGCGGCACTGGTGGCCGACAGCAGCGGGCGCGTGATCCATCCCGGGCCGGGAACGCCGCAGCGTCTTGCGGCCGGACACTGGCTGGCGGTGGACTTCCAGAGCCGCAGCAGTGTCTGGTTCGACGATGCCGGCCGGGTGCGCTCGCGCGGCCCGTATGTCGAGATCCGTATGCCGGGCTTCTCCCGCCACCACGACGATCCGGATGCCACGCCGCTGTTCAGCGCCTGGTCGCAGGCGGGCACGGCCCTGCTGCGCGCCGATGGCAGCCGCTTCATCGACTGGCAGCCCGGCCATGGCGAGTGGTCGGCCACCGCGCATCCGCAGCGCTACAGCTGGCGTTCCCGCGATGCCGGCGAGCGCATCTTCGATACGCAGGGCCGCGTGCAGTTGCAACTGGAGGCGCATGAGCTGCGTGCCGCAGGGCCGTTCGCCGGCCGCCCGCAGTACCTGGTCTGCGATCTGTCGAGCGCGTCGCCCTGTGCGTTGCGCGACGAAGCGGGCAGCGTGCTGTGGACTGGATGGGTCGACGACCTGGTGCCGCTCGACAACGGCGGCTGGCTGGCGCGGCGTGGCAGTGCGTGGCGCCGGCTGGATGCCGACGGCCAGCCGGTCGGCGATCCCGACCGGATCCTCGTGGCCGGCCAGTTCCTGCCGCGTGCGCGCAGCCAGGCGGGCGCGACCGTGCCGACATGGCCGCGCTGGATGACCGAATACCGCATCGAACGCACGCAGGCCGAAGCGGTCGTGGTGCGTGAGGACACGGCGCGCGGCGGCCTCCTGCAGGCCGATGGGCGCTTCGTTCCGGTGCCGGGCGCCAGCGCCGCCGAGGAACTCTGCCCCGGTGTCTGGCGTTTCAGCATGGACAAGGCGGGCGACCGCCTCGGCGATGCCGGTGGGCATCTGCACGGACGTTTCGACGACCACGTCTGGCGTGGGATCGAAGAGCGCCCCGATCTCAGGCTGGCGGTCGCCCAGGATGGACGCAAGATGCTGGTGGACTGCAGGGGCCGTCGTCTGTTCGACGATCCGGCGATCATCGGCCTGGTCGCCCGGCCCGCGGGATTCCTGGGTCGCCTGAAGGGCGAAGCGCAGTCGCGGCTATGGCTGGATGCGGCGTTGCGGCCGCATCTGCTGCCCGAAGGCAGTGCGATCGTCGAGGCCGGTCACGATGGCGCACTGCTGACGGTCCGGACCGCCGATGGCCTGCGCCTGTACCACGTGCAGCGCGGGACATTCGTCGGCGACGCATTCGTCTACGCCGAAGCGTTGCTTGCCGGCGGCGTGGTGTTCATGCGCGATGGCTATTACGGCTTCATGGATGCCGACGGCAACGAGCGCCTGCCGCCGCGTTACAGCATGATCCGGTCGTGGGGCGGCGATCGGCTGTGGAGTTCGCGCTACGTGGATGAGGACACGCTGCTCCGGTCACTGGTGTCGCTGCACCGCATGGACGGCTCGGTCGTCGCACACTGGCAGGACGCCACCGTGGGCGAGAGTCCGATGCTGCGCGGCATGGCCGACGAGGGCCCGGTGACCGTGCTGCTCGGCGGAACCTTCGAGACCGCACGGGGCCACTATTCCGGTCAGCAATGGGTGGACCGCGACGGTCGTACGCTGCTGCTGGGGATGGAGTGTCGCGGCAGCGCGGAAGAGGCCGATGGTGCGGTGCTGGAACCGGCGTCCGGGCCATCGCTGACGCATGGCGCCGGCTGCACGATCCCGGAGCAGGTCCGCGCGGCGATGGCGGGATGGGCGCCAGCCGAGGCCGCCGCCGGTCAATCCCCGGGGGCTGGCGGTTCCGGTGGCGGCATGCGCAGCCAGCCCAGCAGCCTGGAATGATCGACGCGGGCATTGCCGGCTGCTGCGTGCAGCGGGTAACGCTCGCGGCTGCTGCCGAACGGCCCTGGATTCTGCTGGATCACCTCGACATGGTCGGGACCGACCGCGCTGACGATGGCGACGTGGCCATGGCGGTTGAGCGGCCAGGGGGCGAACACCACCAGATCATCGACCGCAGGCGGCGTTCCCGCGCCGTTGACGAACTGCAGCAGGCCGCGCTCGGCATTGAGCGCTCCGTCGGCCAGGCCGCGCTGGAAGAAGTCGCGGGCGTGGCCGCGGTCCTGCGGCATGCGGTGGTCGAAGCGCTGGTAGTAATAGCGCTTCACGAACTCGACGCACTGGTACTTCAGGCCGAGGTTGTAGCCGTCTGGCGCCAGGTGGCGGCCGAGCACGTGGCCGGTGCCGCCGTTGTAGTGCACGTCCACGCCGTTGAGCGTGTCGAGCACGTCGCCGACCGCGTGCGCGCGGTTGAGGTTGAACTGGGTCGCGGCCCACCACGCGCCGGCCAGCACCAGCAGCGGCAGGCACAGCCAGCGCAGGAGACGGCGCAGGCGAATGCGGAGGCGGAGACGTCGTGGCAAGGCGGAAGGCGTCATCGGTGCAGTCGAGGCAAGGGGCGGACCATGGCCCGCCCCAGCAGCGCTTCGCGGGCAGGCAGGCGGTCGGCATTGTTGCAGACGGCGCGAGGCAGGGGCCGTGCGCTGCGCCATGGATTCACCGGGGCAGCGGGGGCCGGCCGCTTCCAAGCCCGGATGCGCCAGGCGACGCCCCGCGGCGCGGACAGGCCCCGGCGCGCCGTCGCCTCAGACCAGCCCGGTCGCGTAGTACAGGCCGATGATGAAGAACACCGCGGCGGTCTTGATCAGGGTGATCGCGAAGATGTCCTTGTAGGACTGCCGGTGGGTGAGGCCGGTGACCGCCAGCAGGGTGATCACCGCGCCGTTGTGCGGCAGGGTGTCCATGCCGCCGGAGGCCATCGACGCCACGCGGTGCAGCACCTCCATCGGGATGCCGGCCGCGTTGGCGTTGGCGATGAAGCTGTCGGCCATCGCCGCCAGCGCGATGCTCATGCCGCCCGAGGCCGAACCGGTGATGCCGGCCAGCGCGGTCACCGACACCGCCTCGTTGACCAGCGGATTGGGAATCGCGCTCAGCGCATTGGCCACCACCAGAAAGCCGGGCAGGGCGGCGATCACCGCGCCGAACCCGTACTCGGAGGCGGTGTTCATCGAGGCCAGCAGCGCGCCGCCGACCGCGCTCTTCGTGCCTTCGGCGAAGCTGGCCGCCACCGGCTTCCAGGCGAACGCCAGCACGCTGAGGATGCCGATCAGCAACGCGCCCTGGACCGCCCAGATCGCTGCGACCCTGGGCACGTCCTGCACCACCGGCGCAGGATTGCCGATCACCGCCGGCACGAAGCTGTGGCTGGCGCCGTACAGCGTCGGGATCCACTGGGTCAGCACGAAATTGGACACGCCGACCAGCAGCAGCGGCAGCAGCGCGACCAGCGGGTGTGCGAGGCGGTCGCCGCGGAACGCCTCGGGCTCGTTGCGCAGCTCGCTGACGCCGGCATAGCCCTCGCCGTTGCGCGCGGCCACGCGCCGGCGCCATTCCAGGTAGAGCATGCCCAGGCACAGGATGAACACGCCGCCCAGCGTGCCCAGCACCGGCGCGGCCCAGCCGGTGGTGCCGAAGAACGCGGTGGGAATGATGTTCTGGATCTGCGGCGTACCGGGCAGCGCATCCATGGTGAAGGTGAACGCGCCCAGCGCGATCGTGCCGGGAATCAGCCGCTTGGGGATGTCGCTCTGGCGGAACAGCTCCGCCGCGAACGGGTACACCGCGAACACCACCACGAACAGCGACACGCCGCCGTAGGTCAGCAGCGCGCAGACCAGCACGATCGACAGCATCGCCCGGCGCGCACCGACCAGGCGGATCGTCGCGGCCACGATGGACTTGGAGAAGCCCGAGGTCTCGATCAGCTTGCCGAACACCGCGCCCAGCACGAACACCGGGAAGTACAGCTTGAGGAAGCCGACCATCTTGTCCATGAACAGGCCGGTGAACATCGGCGCGACCAGCGACGGGTCGGTCAGCAGCACCGCGCCGAGCGCGGCCACCGGCGCGAACAGGATCACGCTGTAGCCGCGGTAGGCCACCAGCATCAGGAATGCCAGCGCCGCCAGCACGATCAGGAAGGACATCGCAAACCCCTGCCGCCTCACCGTGGCGGAGGCCGGCAGTATCCGCAGCCGTCCGGGGCCGGCCCACTGTACCAACGGACGATGCCGGCGCCGCCGGGCCGCGCGTAACGTGCCCGGCATCGGCGGCATCCGTCCGCCGTGCTTGTCATACCTGGGAGGGGATCAGATGAAGCGCAAGTACCTGAGCATGGCCATCGGCTGCGTGCTGCTCGCACCTGCCACGGCGTGGTCGCAGCAGCAGGACACGGCGGTCGCCGCGCCCGGCGCGACCCGGGCCGAGGCGACCACGCTGGACCAGATCACCGTGACCGCGCGCCGGCGCAGCGAGTCGATCCAGGACGTGCCGGTGGCGGTCAGCGCCTTCGGCGAGGAACAGCTGAAGGACCTGCAGGCCAGCAACATCGACGGCCTGCAGGGCGCCGTGCCCAACATGAACATCGTCCAGGGCCGCGGCTCGTCCAACAGCGTCAACGTGTTCATCCGCGGCATCGGCCAGCCCGACGCGCTGCAGAGCTTCGATCCGGGCGTGGGCATGTACGTGGACGATGTCTACTACTCGCGCATCAACGGCTCGCTGTTCTCGCTGTTCGACATCCAGCAGGTGGAGGTGCTGCGCGGCCCGCAGGGCACGCTGTACGGCAAGAACTCCACCGGCGGCGCGATCAAGCTGACCACGAAGAATCCCTTCGACAACGACGGCGGTGCGGTCGAACTGACCGCGGGCGACCATGGCCGCGCCGAAGGCCGCTTCTACGTCAGCGGCCGGCTCAGCGACACCGTCGCCGCCAGCCTGGCCGGCGCCTGGATCACCAACGACGGCCACGTGCGCGACAGCACGACCGGCCGGCGCTACAACGACGACGACACCCGGAGCCTGCGCGCCAAGCTGGCGTTCAGTCCGACCGACGCGTTCCGCGCGACCCTGACCCTGGACCACACGAAGCAGGATGCCGCGCCGACGCTTGGCCGGCCGATGGCGCCGCTGCGCCAGACCGACCTGGCGCTGGGCGTGGTCCAGCTCAAGCCGGCGCAGACCGGCGAATGGGATTTCCGCGGCCGCACCTCGTTCGGCCCCGGGCAGGGCCAGGACCTGAAGCACAGCGGCGCCTCGCTGGCGATGGAATGGGACATCGGCGCGCAGTGGCGGTTCAAGAGCATCAGCGCCTACCGCACGCTCAAGACGAATTCCTTCATCGACATCGACGCCTCCGAATTCGAGCTGGGCGACGTGCTGGTGGCGCTGGACCAGGACCAGAGCAGCCAGGAGTTCCAGCTGCACTACGACAACGGCGGCAACGTGCACGCCACCTTCGGCGCGTACTACATGCGCGAGAACGTGCCGTCCTACCAGGAGGCCTACGCCGACGACCTGTTCGCCTTCGCCGGCATGCCGATCGACTTCCTGCGCACCATCGACGACGACCTGCGCACCACCAGCGTGGCCGCGTTCGCGCACCTGAACTGGGAGTTCGTGCCGACCTGGACCCTGGCCGCCGGCATCCGCTGGACCCGCGACAAGAAGGAATACGCGCGCAGCACCAGCACCTTCTGGGGCGCGCCGTTCACCGCGCTGGGCGAGACCGTGGCCTTCGCCGCCGAGGCCGACTGGACCGCGACCACGCCGTCGGTGAGCCTGCAGAAGGCGTTCAACGATGGCCTGATGGGCTATGTGTCGGCCAACCGCGGCTTCAAGTCCGGCGGTTTCAACGGCCGTGCCAACACCGTCTACGACACCCGGAACGCGAAGTTCGATCCGGAGTTCGTCTGGACCTACGAAGCCGGCCTGAAGATGAGTTCGGCCGACCGGCGCCTGCGCGGCAGCGTCGCCGCCTTCGTCAGCGACTACAAGGATTTCCAGGCGCGCGTCTCGCAGGATGTCGGCACCTTCCCGGTGCTCAACGCGGCCGCGCTGGACATCAAGGGCATCGAGTTCGAGGGCAGCGCGCTGCTCGGCCGCTCGACCACGCTGTCGGCGCAGCTGGGCTGGCTGGATGCGAAGTACGAGCGTTTCGACGACTTCCGCCTGGATCCGTCCTACCCGGGTTTCGACCCGAACGTGAGCCACGACCATGTGCCGTTCTCGCCGGAGTGGACCGCGCGGATCGGGCTGCAGCACGGTTTCGACCTGGGCGATGGCGGCACCTTCAGCGTCGGCGGCGACGTGTCCTACCGCAGCCGCACCTGGCTCTCGGTCGACAACCGCGACGTGCTCAGCCAGGGCGCATACACCGTGGTGGGCGCGTACGGCGTGTGGGATTCGCCGCAGATGACCTGGCAGGTGCGGGGCGGCGTGCGCAACCTGACCGACGAGAACTACATGATCGAAGGCCAGGAGTTCGCCAGCGTCGGCAACATCCAGACCGCGTACTACGGCCTGCCGCGCAACTGGTACGTGTCGCTGCGCTACACCTTCTGATCCAGACCGGCAGGCGGGAAGCGGCGACGGGGCGCATCGAGGCGCCCCGTCGCCGCGCTATGCTCGCCGACACCGTGTCCTTCGCAGCGCCGCATCCCGGTCCACGCATGCCGATCCCGTCGACCACCGCGCAGGGCCGCCGCGCATGCTGAGCGTGGGCATGGTGGTGGCCGCGGCGGTGGCCTGGCTGGGGCTGCTGTTCGGCACCGCGCTGTATGCCGAGCGCCGGCCGGACGTGTTCGCGCGGCAATGGCACCACGTCTACGCGCTGTCGCTGGCGGTGCACTGCACCTCGTGGACCTTCTACGGCACGGTCACCCAGGCGGTGCGCTACGGCTGGCCGCTGCCGCCGACCTTCGTCGGCGCGATCCTGTTCTATGCGCTGGCGGTGGGGTTCATGATCCGGCTGGTGCGGCTGGCGCGCGCAAGCAACGCGACCTCGCTGGCCGACCTGATCGCCACGCGGCTGGGCAAGGACGCGTGGCTGGCGGCGGTGGTGACCCTGGTCGCCGTGCTGGGCGTGATTCCCTACATCGCGCTGCAGCTGCAGGCGATCACGATGAGTTTCTCCACGCTCACGGTCGGCGCCAGCAGCCGTTCGGTCTATGCCACGCCGGCCTGGTGGCGCGATGGTGCGCTGTACCTGGCGGTGGCGATGGCCCTGTTTGCGATCCTGTTCGGCACGCGCCGGGCTAGCGCGACCGAGCACAACCGCGGGCTGGTGCTGGCGATCGCGTTCGAATCGGTGTTCAAGCTGGTGGCGATGCTGGCGCTGGGCCTGTTCGTGCTGCTGGGCACGGGCCTGGCGACGCCCGATCCGGTCCAGATGCCGGCCGGTGGCGGTACCGCCGACGGCTTCGCGCCGCTGGTGATCCTGGGTGCGCTGGCGATGTTCCTGATGCCGCACCAGTTCCACGTCGGCGTGGTCGAGTGCCGCGACGATGCGGCGATCCGCACCGCGCGCTGGCAGTTCCCGCTGTACCTGCTGCTGATCGCCCTGCCGGCACTGCCGGTGGCGCAGGCCGGCGCGGCGCTGTTCGGTGCGCGCGTGCCCTCCGACATGTACGCGCTGGCCCTGCCGCTGGCCGGCGGCAGCGACGCGGTGGCGCTGCTGGTGTTCCTGGGCGGGCTCAGCGCGGCCACCGGCATGGTCATCATCAGCACGCTGGCGCTGAGCCTGATGATCGGCAACCACTGGTTCGCGCCGGGCCTGCTGCGCGGGGTCTGGGCGCGCGGCGGCGGCGACGACCACCGCGGCGGGCTGCTGCTGCTGCGGCGCCTGGGCATCGTCGCGATCATGCTGCTGGGCTGGGCCTACAGCCGCCTGATCAGCGGCAACGACGCGCTGGCCGACGTCGGCGCGGTTTCGTTCTCGGCGCTGGCCACGCTGGCGCCGGCGCTGGCGTTCGCGGTCTGGCGTCCGCAGACCCCGCCGCGCGCGGCCCTGGCCGGCATCGTCGCCGGCTTCCTCGTGTGGGCCTGGACGATGCTGGTGCCGATGCTGGCGGTCGGTGCCGGCCCGATGCCGGCGTGGACCGTCGAGGGTCCGGCCGGCCTGTCGTGGCTGGCGCCGGAGGCGCTGTTCGGCCTCACCGGCTGGAGCCGGCTCGGGCGCGCGGTCGGGGCCAGCCTGTTCGTCGGCACCGTTGTGACCCTGCTGCTGTCGTGGTGGCGCCCGGCGGCCAGGCCGGATGCGGTGCGCGGCTCGGACCTGCAGACCCTGCGCAATGCCGGCCGCCGCTTCCTGCCGGCGCCGCGCGTGGACGAGCTGCTGCACGGTGCGCCGCTCAACGGTCCGGTGCCGGTCGCGGTGGAGGCGCGTCTTGAGCGCGAACTGGCGGCGGTGCTGGGCAGCGCCTCGGCGCGACTGCTGCTGGATGCGGCGCGGCGCGAAGCGGGCCCGGACCTGGACACGGTGGCGGCGATCGTCGGCGAGGCCTCGCAGGACCTGCGCTTCAACCAGCGCCTGCTGGAGGGCGCGCTGGAAAACATGAGCCAGGGCATCAGCGTGGTCGATGCCGAGCTGCGGCTGGTCGCCTGGAATGCGCGCTATGCGCAGCTGTTCGGGTTTCCGCCGGCGATGCTGCGGGTGGGCATGCCGATCGAGACGCTGGTCCAGCACAACATGCGCCAGGGCCTGATCGGCCGGGTCGATGTCGAGCACGAATCGGCCAAGCGCCTGCGCCACATGCGCGCCGGCACGCCCTACCTGGCCGAGCGGCGGTTCCCGGACGGCACGGTGGTCGAAATCCGCGGCAACCCGATGCCCAACGGCGGGTTCGTGGCCACCTTCACCGATGTCACCGGCTACCGCGAGACCGAGGACGAGCTGACCCTGGCCAACGAAACCCTGGAGCAGCGCGTGGTCGAGCGCACCGCGCTGCTGGAGACGGCCAAGCGCGAGGCCGAGCACGCCAACGATGCCAAGAGCCGCTTCCTCACCGCGATCGGCCACGACCTGCTGCAGCCGCTGCACGCCGCGCAGCTGTTCGTCGATTCGCTGGACCGCCAGCTCGGCACGCCGGCGTCCGGCGACAGCCCGCGCGAGACCCTGCGCCAGCTCGGCGGCGCCCTGGATTCGACCGGCGATCTGCTGAACGGCCTGCTCGACATGTCGCGGCTGGAGGCCGGCGGCCTGGTGCCCGCCGCCCGCGCATTCCCGCTCAACGAAGTGCTCGAACCGCTGGCCGCGCAGTTCCGCGCGCTGGCCGGCGAGCATGGCCTGGCCTTCGCCTGCCATCCGACCCGGGCCTGGGTCCACACCGATCCGCAGCTGCTGCGCCGGGTGCTGCAGAACTTCCTGGCCAACGCCGTGCGCTACACGGCGCGCGGGCGGGTGGTGCTGGGCGTGCGGCGTGTCGGCGGGCGCCTGCGCATCGAGGTGCACGATACCGGGCCGGGCATCGCCGAAGAGGCGCATGCGCGGATCTTCGAGGAGTTCAGGCGCGGCGAGGAGGCGCCCGGGCAGGGACTGGGGCTGGGCCTGTCGATCGCCGACCGTATCGCGCGCCTGCTCCACGCACCGCTGTCGCTGCGCAGCAGGCCCGGGCGGGGCTCGGTGTTCAGCGTGCTGGTGGACACGGTGGCTGCGCCGCCTGGCAGCGCGACATCGCACGCCGCCGCGGCCGGCGGCACCCTGGCCGGACGCCGGGTGCTGCTGCTCGACAATGATGCGCTGGCACTGCAGGCGCTGGCCCAGCTGCTGCGCGGGTGGGGATGCGAGGTGGTCGCGGTCGCCGACGGCGAAGCGGCCGATGCCGCGGTGCGCAGGCTGCATGCCGACCTGTGGCTGTTCGACTACCACCTCGACCATGGCGATACCGGCGTGCTGGTCGCGCAGCGCCTGCGCGCGTCGCATGGCCTGGTGCCGTGCCTGATCCTGTCGGCCGACCCGGGCGCGGCGGTGCGCGAGGCGGTGCAGTCCGCCGAGCTGGCCCTGCTGCCCAAGCCGGTCAGGCCGCTGGCGCTGAAGTCGGTGCTGGACCGGCTGCTGGCCGCGGCCCGCCATTGAGCGCCGCCGCCGCCGCGACCGGTAGAATCCGCGGTTTCCTGCAGTCGGATGCGCCCATGCCGTACACCCCCATCGTCGCCACGCTCGGCTACGTGCTGTCGCCCGACCGTTCGCAGGTGCTGATGATCCACCGCAATGCGCGCCCCGGCGACCAGCACCTGGGCAAGTACAACGGCCTGGGCGGCAAGATCGAACGCGACGAGGACGTGGTCGCCGGCATGCGCCGCGAGATCATGGAAGAGGCCGGCATCGGCTGCGAGGCGCTGCGCCTGCGCGGCACCATCAGCTGGCCGGGCTTCGGCAGGAACGGCGAGGACTGGCTGGGCTTCGTGTTCCTGATCGACGCCTACAGCGGCACGCCGCTGGCGAGCAATCCGGAAGGCACGCTGGAGTGGGTGCCGGTGGACAGGATTCTCGACCTGCCGCTGTGGGAGGGCGACCGCCAGTTCCTGCCGCTGGTGTTCGACGCCGATCCACGCGGCTTCCATGGCGTGATGCCGTACCGCGATGGGCGCATGCAGTCCTGGAGCTACTCGCGCCTGTAGGCGCGCCTGCCGACCAGCAGGTGCGAGGGTCGGTCGACTTCGATCCCGGCGTTGCTCCGCACCCGTTCGGTGTGGACGTGGTGGTCGACCGCGCCGAAGCCGGCCCCGCGCATCATCGCGACGACGGCTGCCACTTCGTGCAGGGCGAAGCCATGGGCGGCGAACGGCATGTCCCGCATGAAGCCGGCATCGGCGAACGCCAGGCACAGCACGCCATCGGTCCGCAGCACGCGTGCGATCTCGCCCAGCACCTGCAGCGGCGCCTCCCAGAAATAGAGCGTGTTGACGGCCAGGACGCGGTCGATCCCGGCGTCGGCGAACGGCATGGCCCGGGCATCGCCCTGGATGAAGCGGGCGCGGCCGCGCTCGATCGCGTCGCGATGGCGGTCGTGCGCGGCATCGATCATCGCCGCCGACAGGTCCAGGCCGACGTAGCGCACGCCTGGATCGGCCAGCACCACCGGAGCGAACGCCGCGTTGCCCGGACCGATCTCGAGCACGCACTCGCCCGGCGCGATCTCCAGCAGCGCGATCGCGCGCAGGGTCAGGGCGCGGTTGGCGGCGTTCATCCGCTCGCCGACCTCGCGTGCGTCCTGGCCGTGCGGGCAACGCAGCTGTGCGGCGAGTTCTTCGGGTGTCATCTGCATGGTCGGTCCGGTGACGGGTGGCGTCGGCTGCCCGGAGCGCGTCGAGTATGGCAGCCGGTTGTCCACAGCGGGTGTGGATGAAATCCGGACAAGCTTGTGGATAAGGCCGGATCCGCCTTGCGGGCCGGGCCTGTCAAGAGGTGTGGCGAAAAAATGACCAGGCCGCGTCGTGGCGATGACAGCGTTTTCCACAGGCCGTGTGGATGCTTTCCCGACAAACATGTGGATAACCGCCGGCGGCCCTTGTGGCGCAAGCGTGTCAAGAGGGTTGGTCAAAAAATGACCAGACAATGACAACGATGGTTTCGCGCGCCGCCTGCCGCTGCCCATCGTGCGCGTGCGGATCGCGGTGGATCAGCCGTCGAGCTGGCGTGCCGGGTCGGTCAGTTCGAGTTCGCGCAGTACCACGCCGGCCTGGGTCCGGTTGCGGACGCCGAGGCGGTCGAAGATCGCCGACAGGTGCGCCTTGATCGTGCGCTCCTGCACGTCCAGCCGGTCGGCGATCTGCTTGTTGAGCAGGCCCTGCGCGACCAGGCCGAGCACGCGGAACTGCTGCGGCGACAGACTCGCCAGGCGTGCGGCCAGCTCGGTGTCCTGGCGCGAGGACTGGGCCCGGGCGACCGAGGCGCGCAGCGTCGCCGGCAGCCACTGCTCGCAGGCCAGTACGCTGCGGATCGCCTCGCGCAGTTCGTCCAGGCCGGAACTCTTGGGCAGGTAGCCGGCCGCGCCGTGGTCGAGCGCGCGACGCACCACGTGCGGATCGTCGTTGGCCGAGACCACCACCACCGCCACCGCCGGGTACTGGGCGCGGACCGCGGCCAGGCCGGCCAGGCCGTGGTTGCCCGGCATGTGCAGGTCCAGCAGCACCAGGTCGACATCGGGATGCGCGTCCAGCGCGGCGAGCACCTCGTCCAGCGAGGCCGCTTCCAGCACCGTCAGCTGCGCGACGGCCTCGGCCGCCGCGCCGCGCAGGGCGGCGCGGAACAGCGGATGGTCGTCGGCGATCAGCAGGGTCGGCATCGGCAGGGCGCGCTTACTGCACGGTCCAGCCGCCGTCCAGCACCAGGGTCTGGCCGGTCATGTTGCGGGCTGCGGCGGACATCAGGAAGGCGGTGACGCCGGCCAGTTCGTCCATCTCGATGAACACGCCCTTGGGCATCGGCTTGAGCATGACCTGGCTGACCACGTCGGCCTCGGAAATGCCGCGGGTGCGCGCCTGGTCGGCGATCTGCCTGTCGACCAGCGGGGTCTTCACGTAGCTGGGGCAGACCGTGTTGATGGTGATGTCGGTGTCGGCGGTTTCCAGCGCGACCACCTTCGACAGGCCCACCAGGCCGTGCTTGGCGGCCACGTACGCGCTCTTGTACGGGCTGGCGACCAGCGCATGGATGCTGCCGATGTTGACGATCCGGCCGTAGCCGCGCGCGCGCATGCCGGGCAGCACCGCGCGGGTGAGCCGGGCCACGCCGACCAGCATCACCTGGACCAGGAAATCCCACTTGGCCACCGGGAATTCCTCCAGCGGCGACACGTGCTGCAGGCCGGCGTTGTTGACCAGGACGTCGACCGGACGCGTGATCGAGGCCAGCGCTTCGGCCACGCTGTCGTCGGAGGTCACGTCCAGCGCCACCGATTCGGCCGAGCCGCCGCCGTCGCGGATGGCCAGCGCCACGCGTTCGGCCGCGTCGCGGTCGAGATCGCTGACGATGAGGTGGTGGCCGTTGCGGGCCAGTTCGTGCGCGATGCCGGCGCCGATGCCGCTGGCCGCGCCGGTGATCAGGATGCTGTGCATGGGGGAGTCCTCCTGCGGCCAGCTTAGCAATCCGCGGCGGCGCGGGCGTGGTACCAAAGTACGATGACGCAGGGCAGGGCGACCGGTAGCGTGGCCGCATCCGCCATTGCCGGTCGCTTCCGATGACGCCACGCCTGCCGATCCTGCTGCTCGCCGCCGCCACGCTGGCGGGCTGCGCCTCCCACCCGCATCGCCCCGCGTCCACCGCCATGATCGAACCCCAGCGCGTCACCGACCATCGCGGCAGCGACGACCTGCTGAGCGCCGGCCTGGGCCTGGACGGACTGCGTGCGATGACGCCGCCGGCCTTCGCCGATGCCACCGCGCCGACGCCGGCCGAGCTGCGCCGGCGTGCGCTGTGGAGCAGCTGGCGCGGCATCGCCGACCTGTCGCCGGGCGGCGGCTACGGCGAACGCTATGGCCAGGTCAGCGACGTACCCGGCCGCGAGTACGCGGCGCTGGCGCATCTGCCGGGCGCGGCCCAGCCGCATCGCGTGCTGGTGCAGGTGCCGGACGGCTTCGACTTAGCACGGCGCTGTCTGGTGGTGACCGCCAGTTCCGGTTCGCGCGGGATCTACGGTGCGATCGCCGTCGCCGGCGCCTGGGGCCTGCCGCGCGGCTGCGCGGTGGCCTATACGGACAAGGGCGCGGGCAGCGATTACGTCGACCTCGACGCCGGCATCGGTGTGCGCGAGGACGGCACGCCGGGCCGTCTCGGCGAGCACGACGACCTGGCCTTCGCGCCGGAGCCGCCGCCGGGCGCGACCGGGGTCGCGTTCAAGCACGCGCATTCGCAGGACAACCCGGAAGCAGACTGGGGCCGGCACGTGCGCCAGGCCGCCGAGTTCGGCCTGGCGGCGCTGGACCGTGCCTTCCCACAGGCCGCGCCGTTCCGCTTCGACAACACGCGCGTGATCGCGGTCGGCATTTCCAACGGCGGCGGCGCGGTGCTGCGTGCGGCCGAGGATGCGGCGGACTGGCTCGACGCCGTGGTCGCCGGCGAACCCAGCGTCTACGCGCGCGGCGCGGCCGGTGCGCGCAGCCTCTACGACTACACCACCGAAGCCGCGCTGCTGATGCCCTGCGCACTGCTGGCGCTGCCCGAAGCGCAGCTGCCGCAGCCACCGCTGCGTGCGCAGGTCGCGCCGCTGTGGGCTGCGCGCTGCGCGACGCTGCAGGCGGCCGGCCTGGTCGAAGGCGCGGATGCCGCTGCACAGGCGCGCTCGGCGCATGCGCAGCTGCGCGCGAACGGCTGGACCGATGCCGCCCTGGCCGCCGGCGCCTCCAGCGTCGGCTTCGACCTGTGGCGGGCGATCGCCGCGACCTACGCCTCGGCCTATGGCCGCTACGGGATCGGCACGCATCCCTGCGGTGTCTCGTTCGCGGCCCAGCAGCCGGATTTCAGCGTCCGGCCGGCGAGCGCTGGCGAACGTGCGGCCTGGGTCGCCGACGCCAGCGGCATTCCGCCCGGTGCCGGGGTCGGCCTGGTCGATCCTTCGCTGGCACCACCGGACTTCACGCTGGCCGGCCTGCAGTGCCTGCGCGGCCTGTACACCGGCCAGGGCGAAGACGCGCGGCGGGTGCAGGCGGGCGTCGCCGCCACCGCGGCCGGCCTTCCGCGCAGCGGCCTGCCGGTGATCGTGGTCCACGGCCAGGACGATGGCCTGATCCCGCCGGCCTTCACCAGCACGCCGTATGTCGCCGCGGCCCAGGCCGCCGGACGCGAGGTGCGCTACTGGCAGGTCCGCAACGCGCAGCACTTCGATGGTTTCCTCGGCCTGCCGGCCTACGGCGCGCGCTACGCCCCGCTGCTGCCGTACGTGTATGCGGCGCTGGACCGGGTCGCCGCCCATCTGGACGGGCAGGGCGGCCTGCCGGCCGATGCGGTGTTCGACGCGCGCGGCCGTGGCGCCGGCGTGGTCGACGCCACCCAGCTGCCGATGCCCTGAGCGGCGTCCGGTCCGTGCCGCCCGGCCGATAGGCGGGTTCGCCGCTGCGACCCGCCCTCGCACGGCCCGGTGGCGCGCGTGGGTTTCGACAATGCGGTCACAGTGCCTGCGCAGGACTGGCAGAGCGTCGGTGACGGCCCGCGTGGACGCGCCAGCCATGCCGGCATGTCCCGGGAAGCGATGCGGACGCGGGTCGGGTTCCACGCACGGGATGCCCGCCCGGTGCCGCCGTGTTGCGAAGGGGCATCGCTGGAAGCGGCGGTGACGGCCATCCTTGCGGCCCTGCCGGCGATCGACCCGGCATGACGGCCGCGGCCGCTCGCACACCGGCTGCACGCGGCCGCCGGTATCCTGTGCCGGTCGTTTTCCGGAAGACCGCGATGTCCCGCCATTTCTCGATGCTGCGCGAGTTCCACCTGGCCGACTGGTTCACCCTGGCCAATGCGTTCTGCGGCACCGGCGCGATCTTCGCGGCGATGCGCTTCCTGCAGGACGGCCGGGTCGGCGATCTGATGCTGGGCATGGCGCTGATCCCGCTGGCCTTCGTGTTCGACGCGCTGGATGGGCGCATCGCGCGCTGGCGCAAATCCTCCTCGACCCTCGGCCGGGAACTGGACTCGCTGGCCGACGTGATCTCCTTCGGCGTGGCCCCGGCCGCGCTGGCCTACGCCTGCGGCATGCAGGGCGGCTGGGACTGGCTGGTGCTGTCCTTCTTCGTCGGCTGCGGCGTCAGCCGCCTGGCCCGATACAACGTGACCGCCGAGCAGCTGTCCGAAGGCGAGGACAAGGTCCGCTATTTCGAAGGCACGCCGATCCCGACCAGCCTGGCGCTGGTGGTGGTGCTGGCGATCGCCGCGGCGCAGGGCCGGATCGGCGATGCCCTGTGGTGGGGCCAGTGGCAGGTGGGCCCGTGGCAGCTGCATCCGCTGGTGCTGCTGTTCGCGGTGTCCGGTTCGCTGATGATCAGCAAGACCCTGCGCATTCCCAAGCCCTGAGGGCCGCAGCGGCCGGAGACGGCCGCGTGGCGCGCTGCCCGCGCGTCGGCAAGGCCGCGCGTTTCCGTCCCGGTCCGGCGCCGTGGCCTGGTGTTCCCTCACGCATGGGCGGCCGGTCCGCCGCCACCTTCCGCGTCCCTCCCGTGCGCCAGGCCGAACGACGTGGGCAGGGTGCCGCGGGGCCGGCTGCTTCCGGCGCGCGCTGTTAGACTCGTGCGCGTACGGGAGGACGCATGGGCATGAACGGATCGACAGGCGATTTCGAGTCGCTGGCAAAGCAGTACTGGAATACCTGGAACGAGCTGCTCGGCCGTGGTGGCGGCAGCGGGCTGGACGCCTTCGGGCTGGCAGGCGCGATGCCGCCGGGCATCGGCCGGATGGATCCGGGCGCGTTCGACTGGTACGCCAAGATGCAGCAGCTGGCGATGCAGTTCAGTGGCCAGCAGCCGTCCGCGTCGGATGTGACCCGGGCCTGGCGCGAAATGCTGGGCGTGCAGGCGGCCAATCCGTTCGCCGGCATGCTGCACGGTGCGCAGGGCGGCCCGCTGTTCGGCAGCGACTGGGTCGAGCAGGTCCGGCCCTGGCTGGATGGCGTCATGCGCCAGTGGCGGACCGACAACGTGAACTGGCTGCAGATGCCGGCCTTCGGCCCGCAGCGCGAGCACCAGGAACGGCTGAAGCGGCTGGTCCTGGCCTGGCAGGAATGGCAGGAGCGCAACCAGGCCTTCCTCGAACAATTGAGCGGCGCCGGCCAGCAGGCCTTCGTGCTGTTCGAACAGCGCCTCGGCGCGCGCGACACACCCGGCGAGCGGATCGAAACCGCGCGCGCCCTGTTCGACCTGTGGATCGATGCGGCCGAAGAAGCCTGGGCGGAGATCGCGCTGACCGCCGACTTCCGTCACGCCTATGCCGAGATGACCAACGCGCAGATGCGTCTGCGCCTGGGCGTGCAGCGCGAGATCGAGCAGATCGCCACGCTGTTCGGCCTGCCTAGCCGGACCGAGGTCGACGCGGTGCACCGCAAGGTCGCCGACCTGGAGCGCGCGCTGCATGCCGCACGCCGGGCCGGCACTGCCGGCGCCACGACGTCGGCGCCACGCGAGCGCCCGGTGGGCGAGCGGGTACCGTCGCAGGCCGCAGCCGCGGCAGCGCCGCGGGAGCCGGCGGCGGAGAAGAAGCCGGCGTCCGCCAGCCGTCGCCGCAAGGCGGCGTCTGCCGCAACACCGGCCGCGAAGCGCGCCAAGCCGGCTGGCAAGGCGGCGACCGCCAAGGCTGCAGCCCCGCGCACCGCTGCACGTGCGGCCGCCACCAAGGCCAGCGTCGTCGACAAGCCTGCTGCCCAGACGAGCAGGTCCGCGAAGGCGGCGCCATCGCCCGCCACCGCGAAGACGCCCGCTGCACGCAAACGGTCCGCGGCGGCTTCCAGGCCTGATGCCGGCCAGGCTGCCGCCACTGCACAGGCGGCAAAGACCCCGGATGCAGGGCGCAGCGCGAAGCCTGCCGCGGTGAAGAAGGCGGCTGCCGGCAGCAGCAAGCCGGCGACCCGCAAGCCGGCCGCCGCGGGCCGGAAAGCCGCCGCGCGGAAGAAGGCCGCTCCGGCCGGCACGGCGCTCCCGAACGTGGTGTCGATGAAGGACTGGGTCACCCGCAACCTGGAAGCCTCCCCGGACGCCGCGACGCGCGTCGAGGGGGCTGCGGCGCGCGGCAAGCGTGGAGGACGGCGTAAATGAGCCAGGGCCCGTTGCAGTTCAATCCGGTCGACCTCGCGCAGGAAGCCATGCGCTTCCAGCAGCGGCTGGCCGATGGCATGCGCACGCTCGGCGACATCCCGGAGGTCGATTACGGCGCCACCGAGAAGCAGGAAGTCTGGCGCGACGGCAAGACCGTGCTGTATCGCTTCGTCGGCGAGCGGCCCGCATCCGGCCCGCCGCTGCTGATCGTCTATGCGCTGGTCAACCGCCCGTACATGGTCGACCTGCAGGCCGACCGCTCGCTGGTCAAGGGCCTGCTGGGGCTGGGCGTGGACGTCTACGTGATCGACTGGGGCTATCCGGACCGCTCGGACCGCTACCTGACCCTGGACGACTACATCAACCGCTACATCGATGGCGCGGTCGATCACCTGCTCTCGGCCGGTCGCGGGCCGGTCAACCTGCTGGGCGTCTGCCAGGGAGGCGCGTTCTCGCTGTGCTACTCGGCGCTGCACCCGGAGAAGGTGCGCAACCTGGTGACCATGGTCACCCCGGTCGACTTCCAGACGCCTGACAACATGCTGTCGAGCTGGGTGCGCGAACTGGACGTGGACCTGTTCGTCGACGCGCTCGGGAACGTCCCGGCCGACCTGATGAATGCCAGCTACCTGATGCTCAAGCCGTTCCGGCTGAACCTGCAGAAGTACGTCGGCCTGGTCGACACGCTGGAGAACCCGAAGGCGGTCGAGGACTTCCTGCGCATGGAAAAGTGGATCTTCGATTCGCCCGACCAGGCCGGCGAAGCCTTCCGCGATTTCGTCAAGCAGTTCTACCAGGGCAACGCCTTCGTCAACGGCACGGCACGCATCGGCGACGCGCCGGTCGACCTGGGCTTCGTCGACATGCCGGTGCTGAACATCTACGCCGAGCAGGATCACCTGGTGCCGCCGGACGCCTCGCGCGCGCTGGCCGGGCTGGTCGGGACCGACGACTACACCGAGCTGGGTTTCAAGGGCGGCCACATCGGCATCTATGTCTCCAGCCGGGCGCAGCGCGAAGTACCGGCGGCGATCGAACGCTGGCTCGCGGCGCGGCGTTGACAAGGGCGCCGCGGTGCGCGCGCTGGCCGCCGGCACGCGCGCGGGTCGCAGGACCGGTTTCAACAGGGATGTCGCTGCATGAAGATCGGCCTTCGTCCATGAAGCGGTGCACTGCCTCGATCGCCACCGTGCTGTGCGCGCTGCTGGCGTTGGCTGCGCCCGCATCCGCCCGGCAGCAGGCGCGGACGGCCCCGGCCGACGCCGAGGTGCGCGCCCTGATCGCAGCGCTCGGCCAGTCCGGTTGCCGCTTCCAGCGCAATGGCCGCTGGCACGCTGCGGAGGCGGCGCGCGCGCACCTGCAGCGCAAGTACGACGTGGCACGCAAGCGTGGCCTGGAAGGGACGGCCGAGGACTTCATCGAGGCCGCCGCCAGCCGCAGCAGCGTCACCGGCAAGCCCTATCGGGTGGCCTGTCCGGGCCACGCCGAGTTGGATGCGGGCGACTGGTTCCGGCGGCAGCTGGCGCTCACGCGTGCCGGTGCCACGCCACGCTAGACTCCGCCTCCCTCGAACCGAGCGGTGCAGCACGCCATGAATGCCAGCGCAGGTGGTTTCCGGTCTGCCAGGGTGCCGCGCTGCGGCGCTGGCCCGGCCGGTGCGACGGTCCCGCCGCGCACCAGCTGGTCGACCTTGCCGGCGCCAACGCTGCGTAACGCCAGCGTGTCGCGCTCCGGCCGGATCCGCATCGACGCTGGAACCCGGCCCGGATCGAAAGGCGCCGCCGTCGATTCCGTTGATCGCCACGCCGATGGCCGCGTGCTGTCCCTCCACGAGGACCAGGCGGCATGCAGTCGATGACGTCCACGACCGGGGCTGTGCTGCAGCGCGTGCTCGCCGGACTGGCGTTCGTCATTGGCAGTCTCTGGACCGCGCCCTACACGCTGGCGGCGCTGCTCGCCGGCCTCGGCGCGCTGCCGTTCGGTGCGCGCATCGGAGTGAGCTGGCGCGACCGCGCGATCGTGGTCGCACACTGGCCGTGGGGACCGGGCGGTGCGATGACCCTGGGCAACGCGGTCCTGCATACGGGGGCCAGCCTGGACGTGTTCTGTTCCACCTACGAACACCGCGCTGGACGCTGCCGCCATCCCCAGGTGCGGCTCGGCGACCACGAGCGCGCCCATGTCTACCAGTACATGCTGCTCGGCCCGCTGTTCGTGCCGGTGTACTTCGCCTGCGGCGGCATCTCGGTGCGCAACCCGTTCGAACGCGCCGCCGATCATTACGCGATGCATGGCCGCGGCTGGTGGCCGTGGTCACGTCGGACCTGAACGCGTTCGCATTGCGCGCGGGCGTTGGACATCTGCCGGTCAACTGGCGCCGATAACGTGTGTTGCACGGAATCCTAACGGCGTATCGGCCACACTGCCGCTCATCGACCGAAGCGCAATACAGAAGGAAACGGCCGAATGTCCATTGTTCTCTACGTGGGTGGCAGCAAGGATGGCACGCGCGGCGTGATGCCCCACGGTTTCACCAAGTCCATGCTTGAAACGGCCGAATACGGTCGTGAGATCTATGTCGAACGCATGATCCGGCTCGCCAAATACGGCACCGTGCGGATCATGGCGCTGGAGTCGCTCTGCGAAGACCTGCTGGCCAGCTGGACCGCCCGGCATTACGCCGCGCCAGCGAACTGAGAGGAGGTCGGCCGGCGGATGCCGCGCCGGCCGCAGGCCAGGCCAGGCCAGGCCATGAACGCCATCGGTGTCAGCAGGTGCGTGCCGTCCGCTTCAGTGACGATAGAGCCGCGATACGCGGTCACCATGATGGCTGCGGAACCGGCCGCTGTCGCCGCGTACCGCAAAGCGGGTCGCCGCCAGCGCCGAGCGCAACGGGCCGCAGGCCCAGGAACGCGCCTTCCGATAGGCCCTCAGATAATCACGCAGCCGCCTGGACGCCCATGAGGGCGTCTTCAGCATGGGCGTGTCGTCGGGGTCGCGGTGGGGCGTTGGCATGCGGTGGGTCCTCGCAGACGCCTGCAATCGCGCCTGTCTCTGGATAACCGGCAGAAGCGGGCGGATCCCATCACGTTCGTGGGAGGTTCGTCCGCTCGACCGCTCGACCGCTCGACCGTTAAGCCGTCAAGCCGTCAAGCCGCTGCGACGCAGGGCTGGCTGGCGACGTGCGGGCCCGGGGCGCTGCGAGCGATCTTAGGTGCCTTGGACGTGCGGCGGCGCGTGCAGTTCGGTTGAACTGCGCGTCCCGGGACATGCCATCCGTTTGCCATGCACATCATCGAATCGGCGGGCCTGCTGCTGCACGCGATCGCACGATCCCGGCGTGCGGCCCACGCGGCAGATGCGCGCGGGTCACCTCCCGGCAGGTCGAACAGCCTGACATCGAACCGGCCGACCCTGTCGCCGGCTGGCAAGGCGCGGTGCAGTGCCACGCCGTCCCGCGCCCCGCGCGCACGTAGAAGCCCTGCGAGGCCTGCCGCTGCTGCCGTTTCACGATCTGGACGCAGCCCGCGCGGCACACTCGTTCGGCGGTGTCGGTTGTGTGGACAGGCTTCGACGGACGGCATCGCCGCGGGATGTCCCGCCGCCTCGCTCACCGACGATGGAGATGCCAATGCCGACACGCCGCCATTTTCTTTCGACCGCCGCCATCGGCGCCGCCGCGTTCGCCGCCGCACCGCTGGTCGCGCAGGCCCAGCGCATGCCGGGCGATGTGCTGCCGACGCGGGGCGCCACCGGCCGCTCCCCGTTGCCGCGCAATCCAGCGACGGGGCAGGGCCGTTGGCGTCCGTCCGCGGTCACCGGCATGGGCGGGGCGCCGCTGGGCAATAATTTCGCCATGGTCGAGGACGCCGATGCGCAGGCCGCGCTCGAGGCCGCCTGGAATGCCGGCGCGCGCGTGTTCGACACCTCGCCCTGGTATGGCCTTGGCCTGAGCGAGCGTCGCTTCGGCCATGTTCTGGCGCAGAAGCCGCGCGACGAGTACGTGCTGTCGAGCAAGATCGGCCGCCTGCTCAGCGCCAGCCGGAATCCGAAGAAGACCAGCTGGAAGCAACCGTCGCCGTTCGATTACCGCTACGACTACAGCGCCGAGGGCACGCGCCGTTCGGTCGAGGACAGCCTGCAGCGGCTGGGTGTCTCGCACCTGGACATCGTCTTCGTGCACGACCTCTCGCCCGACAACGGCGACATGGGCGAGCGCTGGACCGAGTACTTCGAGCAGGCGCGCACCGGCGCCTTTGTCGAACTGACGAAAATGCGCGAGGAGGGCCTGATCAAGGCCTGGGGCATGGGCGTCAACACGCCGGATCCGGCCCTGCGTGCGATCGACGTGGCCGAGCCCGACATGTTCCTGCTGGCCTGCCAGTACTCGCTGCTCGATCACGAACAGGCGCTGGGCGGCGTGTTTCCGAAGCTGCACGCGCGCGGCATCTCGGTGATGGTCGGCTCGCCGCTGCTGGCCGGCTACCTGACCGGCCGCGACCGCTATCTCTACGGCGGTCGCCCGGTCCCCGCCGGTGCGGCGGAAAAGCGGGCGAAGGCGATGGAGATCGCCGCCAGTCATGGCGTGGACCTGCGCACGGCCGCGCTGCAGTTCGCCGCCGCGCCGGAGGTCGTGTCCTCGGTGGTGCCGGGCGCGCGCAACGCCGCCCAGGCCAAGGCCAATGTCGAATCGATGACGGTGGCGATACCGGCCGGTTTCTGGGCCGACCTGCGCCGCGCGGGCATCGTCAGCGCGGATGCGGAGGTGCCGGCATGACCGGCGCCGTCGCGGGCGCTGCGCCCTGAAAACGCGAAGGGCCGGACGATGTCCGGCCCTTGCAGGGTCTGGTGCCGAAGGTGGGACTCGAACCCACACGATATCGCTACCGGCGGATTTTGAGTCCGCTGCGTCTACCATTCCGCCACTTCGGCCAGGCCGCGAGTATAGCCGTCGATCGTGCAGGCGGCTATGGATCGTTGGCCAGCAGGCGTTCTTCGCGCCGGGTCCAGGCCGTGCCGTCGGCTTCGGGCACGAACACGTGGCAGCGCAGCAGCGGGCGCTGGTAGACGTGGATCGACACCGCGATGGCGTCGTCGCTGGGGTTCTGCACCGTGTGGTACTCGTGCGGCGGAATCAGGCTGCCGGCGGAGCCGGGGCCGGCTTCGGCCGGCTCGCCGACGGTATCGAAGCGCCAGCGTTCGCCGTCTCGCTCGACCGGCACGTACTGGGTGATGGCCAGGCCGCCGCGCCAGACGCCTTCCACGCACCAGGCCCCGTCATGGTCGTGCACGAAGGTGCCCTGGCCCGGCCCCCAGGTCATCGCGATCACGCTGTAGCCGTGCGCGTCGCTGACGTGCAGCTCGCGTCGCGCGTAATGGTCGGTGCAGGGCGTCAGGACGGCCGGCGGCAGGCTGACATCGCGGTCGGCGAACAGGGCGACGAGTGCCGTACGCACCGCATCGGTACAGGCGGCATCGCTGCCGCCGATGACCGCCGCATCGAGCGCGGCCACCAGTTTTTCCTTGCCGGGGAAATACATCTCTCGGCGGTCCTGCAAACTTAATGGGGCATTCTATCCGCGGCGGCGTTATCCAGACGTTTCGAGCAGCGCTGCGCTCACGGGGCGGGTGCGGGCATGACGTGGGCATTGCGGACCGGCGCCGCGGCGCCGCGCTCAGAGCCCGTCGAGAAAACCGCGCACCGCCGGCCCGAAGCGTTCGAAATCGACCAGGAACGCGTCATGGCCCTGCGGCGAATCCAGGCCGATGAAGCGGGCATCGGCGCCGCCGCGGGCCAGGCCTTCGGCGATCTCTTCCTGCTGCTGGACCGGGAACAGGATGTCGGTGTTGGCGCCGATCGCCAGCGCCTGCTCGACCCGGATGCGGGCCAGGCCGTCGAGGACATCGCCCCCGGCGACGTCGGCCAGGTCGAACCAGTCCATCGAACGGCTCAGGTAGAGGTAGCAGTTCGGGTCGAAGCGGCGCACGAAGCGACGGGCGTGGCCTTCCAGGTAGCTCTCGACCTGGAATTCCAGGCCGAACGGTTCCTCGTCCGGGCGGTCCGAGTCCAGCCGCACGCGACCGAAGCGGCCGTCCCATTCCAGCGCCGAGCGGTACGTGATGACGCCGAGCTTGCGCGCGATGCGCATGCCCGACTCGGGCCAGGTCGTTTCGTCGTAGCGGCCGTCGTTCCAGTTCGGATCCAGCCGGATCGCCTCGCGCTGCAACGAGCGCACCGCGATCGAGAACGGCAGGGCGCGGGCGCTGCCGGAGATGTTCAGGTGGGCGCGGGCGATGCCCGGATGGCGCTGCAGCAGGCCCAGCGCGGTCATGCCGCCCATCGAGTTGCCGATCACGCAGGCCAGGCGTTCGATGCCCAGGCCGCGCACCACTTCGGCCGCCGCGTCGGCGATGTCCTCGACCGACAGTTCGGGGAAGGACAGCCGGTAGGGCGCGCCGCTGGCCGGATCGATCGAGGCCGGGCCGGTGGAGCCCTTGCAGCTGCCCAGCGAATTGACGCAGACGACGAACCAGCGCGTGCTGTCGATCGGCTTGCCGGGTCCGAGCATCGCTTCCCACCAGCCGGGGCTTGGGTCGTCGGCATGGGCCGCGGCATGGGCGTCGGGCGACAGGCCGGTCACGATCAGCACCGCGTTGTCGCGGGCCGGGCCGAGCGTGCCCCAGGTCTCGTAGGCGATGCGCGCGCCGTGCAGCGCACCGCCGCGCTTCATCGGGAAGGGCGAGGTCAGTGCGTGGAAGCGGCTGCCGTGCGGGATGAACTCGGACATAGGCGCGGGAGTGTAACGGTATCGCCGCCCGCCACGGCGGGCGGACGGCGTGATTCCTGGCGCGCGCGGACGACCTGACCTCGGCTCAGCGGCCGGCGCCGATCACCAGGTCCACCGGTGCCGTGGCGGGCAACGTGACCCTGACCGGTGCCGAATCCAGGTCGTCCTCGCTGCGGTCGGCGCCGCCGGTGGCCGAGATCCGCGCCACCAGCTCCACTTCCTGCACCTGCGAGAGCTTCAGGGTCGGCATGGCCGCGTCGCGGTCGTCGAGCACGGTCTGCAGCGGCAGATCCCGCAGGCGATGGCGCTCGGCCGCCACCGGCATGGTCGGGCCGCCGGTCATGCGCGCGATCACGAACACGGTCGCGTCGCCGGGCAGGCTGGAGCGCGCGGCGAAATCCGGATCCAGCGTGACCCGGACCTGCAGCGCATGCGGGCCGGCCGCCTCGTCCGCGGCGGGACCGGCGGGAGCGGGCGCCGCCGCCAGCGGCGGCTGGCCGGCCTCGGCGCGCGCCTCGTCGATCTGGGTACGCAGGCTGCTGGCGGTGGCTGCGTCGACCGAGCCCAGCAGGGACTCCCAGGTCGCGGCGGCGTCAGCCGGGCGTCCGGCCTGGCGATGGGCGACGCCGATGAACCAGATCGCGCGCGGCTGGCCTGGCTGCAACTGCAGCGCATGCTGCAGCCACTGCACGGCCTGGTCGTCGAAACGCCGCTGCGGGTCGGCGATCGCGCGCGCTTCGGCCGCATCGACCAGCAGGGCAGGCTCGTCCGGGGCCAGCTGCACGGCGCGCGCATACGCGTCGCGCGCCTCGAGCGGGCGGCCGAGGGTGGCATGCGAACGGCCAAGCAGGGCCCAGCCTTCGGGCTGGTTGGGATTGCGTTCCAGCTCGGACTGCAGGCGTTCGATGGCCTCGTCCAGGTTCTGCGGATTCTCGCCGGCGATCAGCTCCGGCTCGAGCGCGGCGGGCGTTCCCACCAGCCGGTACAGCGCCAGCACGGTCACGCCGAGCAGCAGCAGCGCCGCGGCCGGGCGCCAGAGCGGCGCATGGCGCAGCGGCCACAGCACCCAGACCAGCACGGCCAGGGTGATCGCCGAGGCGAGCGCGGCGAACGACATCACCATTCCTGATCTCCTTCCGGGCGTTCCGGTGTGCCTGGTGCCGGTTCGCCGCGCGGGCCGCTCTGGGCCGCCAGGGCCGCGGCACGCCGCCGCACGATGCGCCAGACCACGAAGGTGCCGGCAAGCAGCACCACGCCCGGACCGAACCACAGCAGCCAGGTGTGCCGGTCCATGGTCGGGCGATACAGCACGAACTCACCGTAGCGTTCGACCAGGAACTGGCGGATCTCCGCGTCGCTGCGGCCCTGGCGCATCAGCGCCAGCACTTCGCGGCGCATGTCCTGGGCGACCTGGGCGTTGGAGTCGGCCAGCGACTGGTTCTGGCACATCACGCAGCGCAGTTCGGCGGTCAGGTGCTGGAAGCGCGATTCCTCGGCGCGGTCCTGGAACTGCAGCGGCGACATGTCGCCGGCCGGCTGCGCGGCCACCGCCATCGCGGCCACCGCGACCAGCAACCCCAGCAGCCACGCGTGCAGCCGCAGGCTCACTGCGCGCGCTCCAGGGTGTCGAGCACGGGCAGCAGCTGGGTCTTCACGACCTCGTCGGTCAACGGGCCGGTGAACTTCCAGCGCACCTGGCCCTGCGCATCGACCAGGAAGCTTTCCGGCGCGCCGGCGACGCCCCAGTCGAGGGCGTAGCGGCCTTCCTTGTCGGCGACCACCACGAAGAACGGATTGCCGTAGCGGTCCAGCCAGCGCAGCGCGTCTTCGGGTTCGTCGCGCCAGTTGTAGCCGACCACGCGCACGCGCTTGGTCTGGGCGAAGGCGGTCAGCACCGGGTGTTCATCGCGGCAGGCCGCGCACCAGCTGCCCCAGACATTGATCAGGTAAGGCGCGCCGCGCAGGTCGGCGGCGCCGAACTGCACCGACGGGTCGTGCAGCACCGGCAGCACGAACTCCGGCGCGGGCTTGCCGATCAGGGCCGACGGCAGCACGTCGCGGTCGCTGGCGCCCGAGCGCACCACGCCGTAGAGCATCAGGCCGACCAGGCCGATGAAGAACAGCGCGCCGATCACGATGGCGACCGGCGGAAGTCCCGGCCGGCGGGGCGGTGGCGTACTCATTCGGATTTCTCCCTGACGCGGCGGAAGCGGCGGTCGCCCGCGGTGACCAGCCCGCCCAGCGCCATCAGCAGGGCGCCGGCCCAGACCCAGCGCACGAACGGTTTGACGTGCAGGCGCAGCGCCCAGGCATCGTCGCCCAGCGGCTCGCCCAGGCTGACCAGCACGTCGGCGAACACGCCCGCATGGATGCCGGCGTCGGTCATCACCTGGCCGCCGCTGGCGTAGGCGCGCTTCTCCGGATGCAGCAGCGCAAGCGGCCTGTCGTTGTGGAACACCTGCACGTGGCCACGATCGGACAGGTAGTTCGGCCCTTCCTTTTCGTCCACGCCCTGGAACTCGAAGCGGTAGGCGCCGACCTCGACCGTCTGGCCGGGCTTCATCGCCACTTCGCGCAGCACGTTCTGGGCCTCGACCAGCAGCGCGCCGACCAGGAACACCGCCACGCCCAGGTGCGCGATGATCATGCCGGTCATCTCCGGGGTGAAGCGCCCGTTCGCGCGCACCCTGGTCCAGATGAAGCGCAGCGTGCCCAGCGTCACCCACGCCGCGGCGAGCACGCCTGCGGCGGTCTTGAGCCTGCCCTGCGGGGCCATGAAGTAGGCGATCGCCGCCAGCACCAGGGCCAGCCCCGCCCAGGGCAGCAGCATCTTCAGCGGCTTGCCGAGGTTGTCGCGCTGCCACTTGGTCAGCGGCCCGAACGGGATCAGGGCGACCAGCGGCGCCATCAACAGCACGAACATCAGGCCGAAGTAGGGCGGGCCCACCGACACCTTGCCCAGCCCCAGCGCGTCGGCCAGCAGCGGATACAGCGTGCCCAGCAGCACCATCGCGCAGGCGGCGGTGAGCAGCAGGTTGTTGAGCAGCAGCAGCGTCTCGCGCGAGGCGCCGGCGAACGGCCTGCCGTCCTCGAGCCGGGGTGCGCGCAGCACGTACAGCAGCAGCGAACCGCCGATGACCAGCGCCAGGAAGGCCAGGATGAACAGGCCGCGCGCCGGGTCGGCCGCGAACGAGTGCACGCTGGTCAGCACGCCCGAGCGCACCAGGAAGGCGCCCAGCAGCGACAGCGAGAACGCGGCGATCGCCAGCAGCAGGGTCCAGCTGTTGAAGCTGCCGCGTTTTTCCGTGGCCGCCTGCGAATGGATCAGCGCGGCACCGACCAGCCATGGCATGAAGCTGGCGTTCTCGACCGGATCCCAGAACCACCAGCCGCCCCAGCCGAGCTCGTAGTACGCCCACCACGAGCCCAGCAGGATGCCGACGGTCAGGAATGCCCAGGCGATGTTGGTCCACGGCCGCGACCAGCGCAGCCAGCGCACGTCGATGTGCCCGTCCAGCAGGGCGGCGATCGCGAATGCGAACGGCACCACGAAGCCGATGTAGCCCACGTACAGCATCGGCGGATGGATCATCATCCCCCGGTCCTGCAGCAGCGGATTCAGGTCGCGCCCCTCCGCGGGCGCCGGCAGCAGCCGGTCGAACGGATTGGAGGTGAAGACCATGAACGACAGGAAGCAGATCGAGACCAGCCCGATCACGCCGAGCACGCGCGCGACGACGGTTTCGGGCAGGGCGCGCGAATACAGCGCCACCGCCGCGCTCCATACCGTCAGCATCAGCACCCACAGCAGCAGCGAGCCTTCGTGGGAGCCCCAGACCGCCATGAAGCGGAATTCCATCGGCAGCAGCGAGTTGGAGTTCTCGGCCACGTACCTCACCGAGAAATCCTGCGCCACGAAGGCCCAGGTCAGCAGCGCGAAGGCGCCGGCGACCAGCACCAGCTGCGCATAGGAGGCGGGACGCGCGACCGCCATCCAGGCCGCGTTGCCGCGCTGCGCGCCGGCCAGCGGCAGCACGCTCTGCAGGATCGCGACCAGCAGCGCCAGGACCAGCAGGATCTGGCCGAGTTCAGGAAGCATCGCGGTCTCCGTGCGTGGTCGGGGCTGCCCGCCGCCGGGCCATCAAGGCGCCTGCTCCGCGGACACCGGGACGTCGTGTTTCTGGTGCGCGATGCCCATCTTGTCGGCGACTTCCTTCGGCATGTAGGTCTCGTCGTGCTTGGCCAGCACGTTCTCGGCGACGAACAGTCCGCCTTCCATGCGGCCGGTCGCGACCACCGCCTGGCCTTCGCGGAACAGGTCCGGGAGCATGCCGGTGAAGCTGACCGGCAGCTGCGCATCGCCGTCGGTCACGCGGAAACGGACCTCGAGCGAGCCGTCCACGCGATGGAACGATGCCTTCTCGACCATGCCGCCGAGGCGGAAGCGGGCCCGCTCGCCGGCATCGCCGCGCAGCACTTCGACCGGGGTGTAGAGGTAGGCCACGTTGCGCTGCAGCGCCATCGCCACCAGTGCGGTGGTCGCGCCGGCGGCAAGCAGCAGCAGCATCAGGAACAGCAGCCGGCGACGGCGGACGGGATTCATCGGCTCAGTTCCCCCTGGGGATCGGCCGCGGCGGGGCGGCGCACGCGCTGTGCGCGCAGGCGCGCGGCACGCAGTTCGCGGCGGATCTGCAGGCGCGGGGCGAGGAAGTCCCAGAGCAGGACCACGACGAACACGGCGTAGGCGCCGATCACATAGGGCAGGTAACTCACGTGGACTCCCCGGAGAGGCGGCGCACCCAGTCCTTGCCGGCCTCGCGCCGCAGGTTGTCGGCGCGCGAGCGCGCCAGCAGCGAGCCGGCGAACCAGAACTTGGTGCCGATGACCATCCACCATAGCGGGGCGATCATGCTCGGGTCCATGCTCGATTCGCCGAACACCCGGATCGTCTGGCCCTGGTGCAGCGAATCCCACCATTCCACCGAGTAGCGGATGATCGGCAGCAGCACGACGCCGACGATGGCCAGCAGGCCTGCCGCGCGCGCGGCGCTGCGGCGGTCGTCGCTGGCGTGGTACAGGCCGATCACGCCCAGGTACAGGAACAGCAGGATCAGTTCGGTGGTCAGGCGCGGGTCCCAGTCCCACCAGGTGCCCCACATCGGCTTGCCCCAGATCGAACCGGTGGCCAGGGTGATGAGGGTGAAGGCGGCGCCGATCGGCGCGCAGGCCATGGACAGGATCTCGCACAGCTTGATCCGCCAGACCAGGGCGATGGCGGCGTAGAACGCCATCAGCGCGAACACGAACATGCTCATCCAGGCCGCAGGCACGTGGATGTAGAGAATGCGGGCGCTGTCGCCCTGCTGGTAGTCGGCGGGCACCTCGAACAGGGCCAGCCAGATCCCGACCCCCATCGTCGCCAACGCCGCCAGGAAGCACCACGGTGCCCAGCGCGCCGCAAAGCGGTCGAAATAGGGCGGTGAGCCCAGTTGGTGGAACCAGCGCATCACCGGATTCATGGACAGGATCGCATCGCTTGCTGGGGTCAACGCCGGCCAGGCCAGCGCCTGGCAGGCATCGGGACCTGCATTTTTTCAGACTGTGGCGCGCTCGCCAAGCAAAACCGGGCCGGGGCCTGAATGGCGCCGGCCCGGTGCTGGATCACGGCTTCAGGGTGATGCTGCCCTTCATCATGGTCGAGTGACCCGGGAAGCTGCAGAAGAACGCGTACGGATCGGTGCCGGCCAGCTTGGCCACCGGGATCTTGAACGAGGTGGTTTCGCCACCGCCGATCACCTTGCTGTGGGCGATCACGCGGGCGTCGCCGGCCTTGACGTAGTCGGCGGCGATGCCGGCCTTGATGCCGTCGGCGTCCACGCCCTTCATGTCGGCGGCCTTGGCGATGACCACATTGTGGCCCATGACGTTGCGGGCCATCTTGCCGGTGTGCTGGAAGTTCACGGTGAACTCCTTGCAGCTGCGGCTGATGTCGATGTTGCCCAGGTTGTACTTCATGGCGTCGTTGCCTTCCAGGGTCACCGAGCAGGTGGCGGCCTGGGCGAACGGAGCGGCGACGAGCAGGGTGGTGGCAAGCAGCAGTGTGCGGATCATTCGGGGTCTCCTGTGACCTTGCGGTGTTGTCGCCTGCGATTGTGTGCGTGGTCCCGCGGGGGCGCCTTGATCCGAGTCAAGGACCGCCCGCCCGGAGCGGCTTCCCGCGGAACCGTTCAGCCCTGCGCGATGCGGATCGCCGCCGCGGCGGCCATGGGCGCCAGCACCGCGGTGGCGACCAGGCCCGCGCCCAGCAGCAGCAGCGCGCCGGTCGGATCCAGCCCCTGCGCGGCTGCGGTCACCGAGCCGGCACCGAAGACCAGGACCGGCACGTACAGCGGCAGCGCCAGCAGCGCGACCAGGATGCCCGAGCGCTTCAGGCCCACGGTCAGCGCGGCGACCACCGCGCCGAGCAGGCTCAGCAGCGGGGTGCCCAGCAGCAGGGTCAGCATCAGCATGCCCAGCTGCGCGCGCGGCAGGTACAGCAGTTCGCCCAGCACCGGCACCGCCAGCAGCAGCGGCAGGCTGGTGGTCAGCCAGTGGCTGGCCACACGGATCGCGACCAGCCAGGCCAGCGGCACCGGCGCCAGCAGCCACTGTTCCAGCGAGCCGTCCTCGGCATCGCCGCGGAACAGGCTGTCCAGCGAGAGCAGGCCGGCCAGCAGCACCGCCACCCAGATCGCGTAGGGCGCCACGTGCCGCTCCAGCACCTGCTTCTCGCCGCCGAGCGCCAGCGCGAACATCACCACCACCAGCAGCGCGAACAGGGCCGGCTGCAGCGCATCGCCGCGCCGGCGCCAGACCAGGCGCAGGTCGCGCAGCAGCAGTGCGCGTGCGGCGCCGTACAGCGAAGGCGCGCTCATGCGCTGCCCCCCAGTTCCAGCATGCGCGTGCGCACCGGCGGCGCGGCGTAGGCGCCGTGGGTGGTCAGCAGGGTGGCGCCGCCGTCGCGCAGATGCGCCGACACCATCCGGTTGACCAGGTTGATGCCTTCGAGGTCGAGGTTGGCGTAGGGCTCGTCCAGCAGCCACAACGGCGCCGGCGACAGCCACATCCGGGCCAGCGACAGGCGCTTCTTCTGGCCGGCCGACAGCTGCCGGGCCAGCGCGTCCTCGTAGCCGGCCAGGCCGACGATGGCCAGCGCATCCTCCGGCGACTGGCGTTCGCGACGGCCATGCAGGCCGCACAGGAAATCCAGATTCTCCAGCACCGACAGGTCGCCCTTCTGCGCATGCAGATGGCCGAGGTAACCGATCGCCTGCGCGCGCAGCGATGGGGCGGCCAGGCGCCCTTCGATCTCGATCCGGCCGCCATCGGCGCGCAGCAGGCCGGCCAGCACCCGCAGCAGCGTGGTCTTGCCCGATCCGTTGCCGCCCTGGACCAGCAACGCCTCGCCGGCATCGACCGCGAAGTCCAGCGGGCCGAACACCGGCGTCTCGTTGCGCGAGAACGTCAGGCCATGGGCGGCCAGCAACGGTGCATGGGCGGAAGCGTCGGTCATCGGGCGGGAAGCGGGGCCGTTCGGGCAGCGGGGGAAACGGCGCGCATTGTAGCGGTACGCATCATCGCGGCCTTGATCGCGATCATCCGCGGCACGGCTGGACGTGCGTGGGATGATGGGCGGCGCTGCGCGGCGACGGCCCGCGCGGGAGTGCAGGAGCGAGCGGTCGGATGTGGCGTCGGCGTCGAAGCGAAGCGGGTGAACAGGTGCGTGCGCCATGGCGTTCGCCCTGGCTGCTGCTGCGCTGGTCGCTGGCGGCGCTGCTGACCACGCTGCTGGCGCTGGACCTGGCCTTCCCGCCGCCGCTGCCACAGGCCTCCGGCACCACGACCGTGGTGGTGGCCGCCGACGGCACGCCGCTGCGGGCGTTCGCCGACCGCGAAGGGGTGTGGCGCTATCCGGCGGCCCCGGAGTCGGTCTCGCCGCTGTTCGTGCAGGCCCTGCTCGGCTACGAGGACCGCTGGTTCCACCGGCATCCCGGCATCAACCCCCTGGCGATGGCGCGCGCGGCCTGGCAGTGGCTGCGCAGTGGCGGGATCGTCTCGGGCGGCTCGACCCTGACCATGCAGGTCGCGCGGATCCTGGACGGCGGCGATACCCGCAGCGTCGGCGGCAAGCTGCGGCAGATGCTGCGGGCGCTGCAGCTGGAGGCGCGGCTGTCGAAGGACCAGATCCTGGCGCTGTACCTGCAGCGGGCGCCGTACGGCGGCACCATCGAGGGCGTCGAAGCGGCCAGCTGGGCGTATCTGGGCAAGTCCGCCGCGCAGATGTCGCATGCCGAGGCCGCCCTGCTGGCGGTGCTGCCGCAGGCGCCGAGCCGGCTGCGCCCGGACCGGCATCCGGAGGCGGCGCGCACGGCCCGCGACAAGGTGCTGCAGCGCATGCAGGACCTGCGCATCTGGGATGACGAGGCGGTGGCCGACGCGCGGATCGAGCCGGTCGTCGCGCGCGCCCTGCAGACTCCCCTGCATGCGGCGCTGCTGGCCGAGCGGCTGCGTGCCGCGCAACCGCGCGCCGCGCGGATCGGGACCACGCTCGATGCCGACCTGCAGCGGGCGCTCGAGGACCGGGTCACCGCATACTTCGCGTCGCTGCCGCCGAAGACCTCGGCCGCGCTGCTGGTGGTCGACAACGCCAGCATGGAAGCGCGGGCCTACGTCGGGTCGGTGGTGTTCGGCGACCGCGAGCGGCTCGGCCATGTCGACATGGTCAGGGCCTGGCGTTCGCCCGGCTCGACGCTCAAGCCGTTCCTGTACGGCATGGCGCTGGACGACGGCCTCATCCACTCCGAAAGCCTGCTGGTCGACGCGCCGCAGGGCTTCGGCGGCTACCGGCCGGGCAACTTCGATACCGCGTTCAACGGCCCGATCGGCGTGGCCAGTGCGCTGCGCCTGTCGCTGAACGTGCCGGCGGTGGACCTGCTCGACCGGGTCGGCCCGGCGCGCTTCGCCGCGCGCCTAGACAACGCCGGCATCGGCCTGCGCTTTCCACGCGGAACCCGTCCCAACCTGGCGTTGATCCTGGGCGGCACCGGCGTGCGGCTGGAGGACCTGGTCGGCGCCTTCGCCGCGTTCCAGCGCGAGGGCATCGCCGGGCAGGTGCGCTACACCCCGGAACAGGCCCTGCGCGAGCGGCGCCTGCTGTCGCCGGGGGCGGCCTGGATCGTGCGCGAGATCCTGCAGTCCAATCCGCGCCCCGGTGATGGCGGCGGCGCCTTCGATACGGGCAGCCGGCCGGCGGTGGCCTGGAAGACCGGCACCAGCTACGGCTTCCGCGATGCCTGGGCGGTCGGCGGCACGCGCCGCTATACGGTCGGGGTCTGGGTCGGCCGGCCGGACGGCACCGCGTTGCCGGGCCAGTACGGTGCGGTGACCGCGCTTCCGCTGCTGTTCGAAACCATCGACAGCCTGCCGCGCCAGCCCGGCGACAGCGCGCCGCCGCCGCGTCCGCCGCAGGTGGCGCCGGTCGAGATCTGCTGGCCGCTGGGCATCGCCGCCGAGCAGACGCCGGCGCCGCTGTGCGCGCGCCGCTTTCCTGCCTGGAGCCTGGACGGCGTGGTGCCGCCGACCCTGCCCGAGCGCGAGACGCGGCTGTGGAGTTCCGGGCGCGAGCGCTTCCAGGTCGACGCGCTGACCGGGAGGCGCCTGTCGGCCGACTGCGCGCAGCCGCATCAGGCGCGCAGTGCCGAGATCGCCCGCTGGCCGGCCCTGCTGTCGCCGTGGCTGACCACCGGCCAGCGGCGCCTGGCGCGCCTGCCGCCGCTCTCGCCCGATTGCGCGGACGATGGCCGCGAGGCGGTCGAGACCCTGCGCATCGAAGGCCTGCGCGACCGCGCGACGCTGGCGGCCGCGCCTGGCAGCCGCGAGGGCCTGCGCCTGCAGGTCCGGGCGCTGGGCAGCGGCGGCAACGTGCAGTGGCTGCTCGACGGCCGCTGGATCGCCACCACCGACGGTGCGCGGCCGTTCGAGCACGACTACGCGCGTGCCGGCGACCACGTCCTGACCGCGCTGGCGGACAGCGGGGCCTGGGCGCAGGTGCGCTTCCGTGTGGTCGAGGTCGCGGCTCCTGCGCGCCCCGCCGGGGAGGCCGCAGGCGCGGGCGCGGTGCGGTGATCGCGCGCCGCCTGCCGGGGGGGCCGTGTGAGCGCGGCGTCTGCCGGCGCGGGGCAGGGAGCCGCTATGCTTCCGCGATCGGTTACGACGAGGCACGACGATGATCTCTTCTCCGGCCATCGCCGCCGACCTGGCCGCGGCCATCGGCAACACCCCGCTGGTACGCCTGCGCGAAGCCTCGGCGCTGACCGGTTGCGAGGTCCTGGCCAAGCTCGAATCCGCCAATCCGGGCGGCTCGATCAAGGACCGCACGGCGCTGGGTCTGCTGCTGGACGCCGAACAGCGCGGCCTGCTGCGTCGCGGCGGCACCATCGTCGAAGGCACCGCCGGCAACACCGGCATCGGCCTGGCGCTGCTGGGCGCCAGCCGCGGCTACCGCACGATCATCACCATGCCCCAGACCCAGAGCCGCGAGAAGATCGAGGCGCTGCGTGTGACCGGCGCCGAAGTGCGGCTGGTACCGGCCGTACCCTATGCCAACCAGGATCACTACGCGCACGTGGCGCGGCGGCTGGCCGAGGCGATGAACGCGGTCGATCCGGGCAGCGCCTGGTTCGCCAACCAGTTCGACAACACCGCCAACCGCGATTTCCACGCACGCACCACCGGCCGCGAGATCTGGGAGCAGACCGGCGGCCGCGTCGATGGTTTCGTCTGCGCCACCGGCACCGGCGGCACCCTGGCCGGCGTCGGCCAGGCCTTGAAGAAACTGAAACCGGGCGTGTGCATCGCATTGGCCGATCCGGCCGGTTCGGTGCTGGCCAGCTACGTGACGACGGGCGAACTGAAGGCCGAGGGCGGTTCGATCAGCGAGGGCATCGGTTCGAGCCGGATCACCGCCAACTTCGACGGCGCCCCGATCGACCTGGCCTGGTCGATCCACGACAGCGAATCGCTGCCCTGGGTGCATGCGCTGATGGTGTCCGAGGGCTTGAACGTCGGTGGTTCCAGCGGCGTGAACGTGGCGGGCGCGATCCGCCTTGCGCAGCAGCTAGGACCGGGCCACACGGTGGTGACGGTGCTGGCCGACGCGGGCACGCGCTACCAGTCCAAGCTGTTCAATCCGGCGTTCCTGCGCGGGAAGGGATTGCCGGTACCGAAGTGGCTGGAGGCGGCGTTTCCGCAGGAGTGACGCCAACCTGCGCTGTTGTTTGCTTGTGCTGTTGTTTGCTTGTGCTGTTGGTTGCTCTGGCTGTTGCTCCAGTTTTTGCTTCAGCACGTGATCTTGATTCTCAGCGCCTTAAAGCAAGCCGAGCATCGCGGGGCAATCGGGCCGGAGAGCTGCCCTTGTCTGAGCGAAGCGAGTTTGGGCAGCGTGCCCGATTGACCGAGAAGCGCAGGGGACCGATGCGCAGCATCGGCGTGCGTCGGCGCCTGCGGTTTTGCTTACTTTTGCCAAGACAAAAGTAAGCCGCACGACAGTGCGGAAGCTGTTGCTGGCAAGCTCTGGCTTTGGCGTGAGCTGTTGCTTTGCTTCTGCAGTGCTGCGGTCTTCGCTTCAGTGCGTCTCAATGCTATGGAGCAGAATCCTGAGGCCAAGGCCAAGGCCAACGGCTTCCGCGCTGTTGCGCGGCTTACTTTTGTCTTGGCAAAAGTAAGCAAAACCGCCGTCGCCTGACGCGATCCGACCGGCTGCGCCGGTCGGTCCCCTGCGCTTCTCGCGTCGATGGGGGACGGCCCACAACTCGCTACGCTCAGACACGTGGGCCTCTACGCCCCCATCGCCACTGCGATGCTCGGCTCGCTTTAAGGCTCGAATGAATCAGGATCCACGGCAGAAGCAGAAGCAGAAGCAGAGCAACAGCAAAGACCGGTGCCACTGCTGAATCAGCTGCTGGTGCAGCTGACCCGGCGAGGGCGCAGTCAGCCCAGGTGCTCGAGCACGTGTTCGGCCGAGGACACCTTGAACTCGCCCGGCGCTTCGACGAACAACTGCTTCACGATGCCGTCTTCGGCATACAGCGCGAACCGCTTCGCACGCACGCCCATCCCGTAGCCGCTGGCATCCATTTCCAGGCCCAGCGCCCGGGTCAGGTCGGCGTTGCCGTCGGAGACGAACTGCAGCCCGGAAGGGGCGTCGAGCGTGCGGCCCCAGGCCTGCAGCACGAACGGGTCGTTGACCGCCAGGCAGACCACGTCGATGCCGCGGCTGCGGAAGGCCTCGAACTGCTGGATGTACCCGGGCAGGTGCTTTTCCGAGCAGGTCGGGGTGAAGGCGCCCGGCACCGCGAACAGCAGCACCTTGCGGCCGTCGAACAGGGTCGGGGTGTCGATGCTCTCGACGCCTTCGCGGATACGCTTGAGTACGACCTCGGGAATGCGGTCGCCGACGTTGACGGTCATGGCGCGGTGTCCTGTGCGGGGGATGCTGAATGGATTCTAGCGCCGCTGCGGGATCGGAAGCGTGATCCTTGAAACCCGGTCCGGCGCACCTACGTTCCTGTCATCGCCGCGCGTTCCGCCGCGGCCATGACAGGAGATTTCCGATGGCGATCGTGCATTACCACGCGTCCCTGCCGCGTCTGCAGGGCCAGCTGGGCAGGTTCCTGACCGGGGCGCAGCAGGGCACCACCGACGCGTCCGGGCAGTGGGTTCCACGCGTGGACATCCGCGAAGAGGCGGACCGCTTCGTCATCCTCGCCGATGTGCCCGGCGTGGATCCGCAGGCGATCGAGATCCAGATGGACAAGGGCGTGCTGAGCCTGAAGGGCGAGCGTGCGGTCGATGCGGTGGGCGAGGATGTTCGTCCGACGCGCAGCGAGCGCGGTCACGGTGCGTTCGAGCGGCGTTTCGCCTTGCCTGACAGCGCCGATGCCGAGGCGATCACCGCCAGCGGCCGCCATGGCGTGCTGCGGATCGATATCCCCAAGCGTGCCGAGACGACGCCACGTCGCATCCAGGTGCAGTGACGCGCCGCCTGGCCGCCTCCCGGCGGCCACCTGGGGGAGCGCGGAGTGCGTGCCGGTCGGTGCAGACCGGCCCAAGCCGATAGAATCACGGCCCGTGGCGCTCGCGTCGCGGGCCGTTTTCGTTCCGGGCCAGCCGTTCCAGCAGGAAGGGCTGGCCGCAACCGCAGGCATGGTGAGTCGATGGAGTTCAAGGATTACTACGCGATCCTGGGGGTCGAGCCCAGCGCTGGCGAGGCGGAGATCAAGTCCGCCTACCGCCGCCTGGCGCGCAAGTACCACCCGGACGTGAGCAAGGAGGCCGATGCCGAGGATCGCTTCAAGGCGATCGGCGAGGCCTACGAGGCGCTGCGCGACCCGCAGAAGCGCAGCGCCTACGATCAGCTGCGCGCGCAGGGGTACCGGCCGGGCGAGGAAGTGCGCCCGCCACCGGGCGGCTTCGGCGGCGGCGATTTCGATTTCGGCGAGGTCTTCGGCGACATGGGCGGGCGCGGTGGCGGAGCCGGCGCCGGTGGCTTCAGCGACTTCTTCGAAAGCCTGTTCGCCCGCCAGCGCGGTGCCGGCGGTGGTCCGCGTCCGGGCGCCGCGCCACCGCCGCGCGGCGACACCCGCGCGAAGCTGGCCGTGCCGCTGGAAGCGGTCCATCGCGGCGACAGCGTGCGCATCACGCTCAATGGCCGCCAGCTCGACGTGCGCGTGCCCAAGGGCATCCGCGCCGGCCAGGCGATCCGGCTGACCGGGCAGGGCACCTCTGGCGGCAACCTGCTGCTGGAAGTCGAGTACCAGGCCCACCCGCAGTTCGAGGTGGACGGACGCAACATCCTCTACACGCTGCCGGTGCTGCCGTGGCAGGCGGCCCTGGGAACCACGCTCAGCGTGCCGACCCTCGGCGGTCCGGTGGAACTGAAGATCCCGGCCGAATCCGATTCCGGGCGCAAGCTGCGGCTGCGCGGCCGCGGGCTGCCGGGCGAGCCGGCGGGCGACCAGATCGTCGAGCTGGAAGTGCAGGCACCGGTGCCGACGACCGAGGCCCAGCGCAAGGCGTATCGCAACCTGGCCAAGGCCTTCGACGGCGAGTGATCGGGCGGCGGGGTGCCGGGAAACCGGCGCCCCGGGGATCGCCGACGCGGCGCGGTTCAGTGGAATCCCGGGCGCTCGTCCGCGCGATGCGGCGTCGAGCCTGAGTCGCTCGCTTGCGCTCATCCGGGCGAGGATCCGGTCAGCGCCAGTCCGCATGTGCTCGGGAAGAGCGTCGATCTGTCGAAGAGGATGCGCCTGCGACCTCAGGCCTTGCGCTCCAGCCGGTCAATCGCAGGCTGGCAGCGTGGATGCGTCAGACGCCCGGTTCGACCGGTGCTTCGCCGTTGAGCAGGCGGCCGATGACCTCGGACAGGTCGGCTTCGGAGAACGGCTTGGTCAGGTAGGCGCGCGCGCCCTGGCGCATGCCCCACATGCGGTCGGTGTCCTGGTCCTTGGTGGTGACCAGCACGACCGGAATGTCGCGGGTGGTGGCCTCGCGGCTCAGCGTGCGCGTGGCTTGGAAGCCGTTGAGGTTCGGCATCACCACGTCCATCAGGATCAGGTCCGGCAGTTGGGCCTTCGCGACCTCGACGCCGGCAGCACCGTCCTCGGCGGTCAAGGTGTCGTGTCCCAGTTTCTCGACGATGCGCTGGATGCCAAGCAGCTGCGACGGCGAGTCGTCCACGATCAGGATGCGAGCCATGAAAGTCCCCGGATTGTCCCCGCGGCCGAGTATAGCCATTCGTGCGCCGGCTGCCACCGGCGCCGGATCCGCCGCGATGGCCGTCTCAGTCCAGCCGGACCACGGTGCGACCGAGCGAACCACCGGCCAGCATGGTGGCGAACACGTCCGGGAGGTCGGCCAGGGTGGCTTCGCGGGTCTGGATCGTGTCCAGCTGGCGCGGTTTCCAGTCGCTGGCGAGCAGTGCCCAGACGGCGTCGCGCACGTCGCGCGCGGTACCGGCCGACCCGATCCCGAGCAGCGACACGCCGCGCAGGATGAAGGGCATCACGGTCATGTCCAGTTCCGGCGTGCCGGCCAGGCCGGCGGCGGCGACGTTGCCGTAAGGCGCGGTCTGCGCGAGCAGGCTGACCAGCATCGGTCCCCCGACGTTGTCCAGGCCACCGCCGAAGCGCACCGACTCGAGCGGACGGCTGGCTTCCAGCGCGTCGCGGCCGAGCACCTGCGCGGCGCCGAGCGACGTCAGGTAACCGGCCTGGTCGGCCTTGCCGCTGATGGCGTGCACCTCGTACCCGGCCCGGCTGAAGATCGCCACGGCCAGCGAACCGACGCCGCCGGTGGCGCCGGTCACCGCCAGCGGGCCGAGGGCGGGGGTCTGCCGGTTCTCGCGCATCCGGTACAACGCCAGCGCGGCGGTGAAGCCGGCGGTGCCCAGGATCATCGCTTCGCGCAGGTCGAGGCCGTCAGGCAACGGAATCACCCACTCCGCCGGCAGGCGCGCGTAGGCGGCGTATCCGCCATCGCGGGTTTCGCTCAGGCCGCAGCCGGTGACCAGCACCGGATCGCCTTCGCGGAAGCGGGCATCGCTGGACGCGACCACATGGCCGGCGACATCGATGCCGCCGACCAGGGGAAAGCGGCGCAGGATCCTGCCCTTGCCGGTTCCCGCCAGCGCGTCCTTGTAATTGACCGACGACCACGCGGCCCGGATCACCACCTCGCCGGGCGACAGCGCCTCCAGCGGCAGCGATTCGATGCCGCTGCGGTAGCCGGCCTCGTCGTTGTGGATGCGGAAGGCGGGAAAGCTGGCAGGGACGGACATGGCGGATCCTCGTGCACGTGTGCACCGATTCTGTCATGCGCGCGGTGCTGGCGACCTCCGACCTTTGTCGCAGCGACAGCCGCCGCGGCCGCGGCCACGTCCACGATCGCTCGTTATGGCCCGGCTGCATGGCCCGACGACGGCCCATGCGGTGAGTCTGGAACGGCTTCCCAGCGTCCCAGCTTCCCTGCGTCGCGCAACCGCACCCGCAGGAGCGGCCCCAGCCGCGATCACCATCCACGATCGTTCGACAACGCTACGGTTGCGGCATGGCCGGATGCCCGCCGCGGTGCGGTCGCGTTACGCCGCCAGCGAGGCACCCACCAGCGTCGCCGCGCGCCAGCGTGGATCACGACACCGGAAGGCGCGTCCCTGCTTCATGACGCTGGGGCGCTCGATCCGCGCCGCGCTGCATGCAAGGCGCCAGCCAGGTCTGGCGCGTCGCACGCGCCGGTGACCGACCGCATCACGCATGGCCTCACTTCACGACAGTGCGGCGCTTCTCGTCGATCCACTTCTCCGCCCGCGCCGGCTCGTAAGCCTGCATCCACGCCAGCATCTCGTCGATGTCGCTGCCGTACCACAGGTCGGCGCGCTGCTCCGGATGCAGGAAGCGCTCTTCCACCATGCGGTCGATCATGCCGATCAGCGGGGCGTAGAAGCCCTCGATGTCGAGGAAGGCGCAGGGCTTGTTGCCGATGCCGAGCTGGCGCCAGGTCAGCATCTCGAAGATCTCTTCCATCGTGCCGAAGCCGCCGGGCAGGGCGACGAAGGCATCGGACAGCTCGAACATGCGCATCTTGCGCTCGTGCATCGAGCCGACGATCTCCAGTTCGGTCAGGCCACGGTGCGCGACTTCCCAGTCGGCCAGCTGCTTGGGGATCACGCCGGTGACATGTCCGCCGGCCGCAAGGACGGCATTGGCGACGGTGCCCATCAGGCCGACGTTGCCGCCGCCGTAGACCAGCCGCAGGCCGTCCCTGGCGATACGGTCGCCGAGGGCGATGGCACGTTCGGCATAGGCCGGCTTGCTGCCGGCATTGGAACCGCAATAGACGCAGAGGGAACGCATGTCAGTGTCCGGAGGAGAGTGGGGCGGAATCGGGTGCCGCTGCCGGGCGGCCGCATTCGACCTCCTCGACCACGCCACCGCTGGAACGGATGCTGGAGATCAGCGGACGGCCCTGGCCGTCGACGCTGTTCCAGGTGTCGATCGCGTAGCTGCCAGCAGGCGATTGCCCGTCGGGGCCGGCCTCCGCATGCCCGGACAGGCTGCCGTCGGGCTCGCGGCCCATCGTGGCCAGCGCGTCGGGGTAGGCCACGCCGGGATGCACCAGCGCGCAGCGCTCATGGGCCGCTGTGCCGTCCTCGATGCTGGGCTCGCTCATGGCGTGGACACCTGGTGGCAGCGCAGTGGACAGCAGGGCGATCAGTTGAGCGAAAGGCGGGCAGGCGCGCATCGCAGGGTCTCTCAAAACGCAACGGCCCGGGGCGAGCCCGGGCCGTCGTGGTGCCAGCAGGGCGATCAGTTCGCCTTGTGGATCGAGCGCTTGTCCACGGCCATGGCCGCGTCGTGGACCACTTCCGACAGCGAGGGGTGCGCGTGGCAGATGCGGGCCAGGTCGTCGGCCGAGCCGCTGAACTCCATGGTCAGCACGCCTTCGTGGACCAGCTCGGACACGTTGGCGCCGACCAGATGCATGCCGAGGACGCGGTCGGTCTCGGCGTGCGCGAGCACCTTCACGAAGCCGGCCGGTTCGACCATGGCCACGGCGCGGCCGTTGGCGGCGAACGGGAAGCTGCCAGCCTTGTACGGGATGCCCTCGGCCTTCAGCTGCTGCTCGGTCTTGCCGACCCAGGCCAGCTCCGGCTCGGTGTAGATGACCCACGGAATCGTGTCGAAATTGACGTGGCCCGGCAGGCCGGCGATCAGTTCGGCCACCGCGATGCCTTCCTCGAAGCCCTTGTGCGCCAGCATCGGGCCGCGCACGCAGTCGCCGACCGCCCACACGCCATCGACGCCGGTGTGGCAATGGTCGTCGACCTCGATCTGGCCGCGATCGGTCAGCTTGACGCCCGAGCCATCGGCCAGCAGGCCCTTGCTCGCGGCCTTGCGGCCCACGGCGACCAGCAGCTTGTCGACGGTCAGGGTCTGCTCGCCGGAGGCGTCGGTGTAGCTGACGACCACTTCCTTCTTCTTGCCCTTGCCGGTGACTTCGGTCTTGCTGACCTTGGCGCCCAGCTTGATGTCCAGGCCCTGCTTCTTGAATTCCTTCAGTGCGACCTTGCCGACTTCGGCATCGGCCGCGGCCAGGAAGTCCGGCAGCGCCTCGAGGATGGTGACCTCGGCGCCCAGGCGCTTCCACACGCTGCCCAGCTCCAGGCCGATCACGCCGGCACCGATCACGGCCAGGCGCTTCGGCACTTCGGTGAAGTCCAGGCCGCCGACGTTGTCGACGATGGTGTCGCCGTCGAACTTCGCGAACGGCAGTTCGATCGAGTCCGAACCGGCGGCGATGATGACGTTGGTGCCGGTCAGCTCGATCTCGGTGTCGTCGTGCTGCCTGACCTTGACCAGGCGGTTGGCGTGCAGCGTGGCGAAGCCGTAGTACGGCGTGACCTTGTTGGCCTTGAACAGCATCGCGATGCCGCCGGTGAACTGCTTGACGATCTTGTCCTTGCGGCCAACCATCGCCTCGACGTCGATCTTGGCGTCCTTGAAGCTGATGCCGTGGTCGCCGAACACGTGGCCCATGTTCCAGAACTGGCGCGAGGAATCGAGCAGCGCCTTGGACGGGATGCAGCCCACGCGCAGGCAGGTGCCGCCCAGGGCCGGCTTGCCGTCCTTGCCCAGCGCGGCATCGACGCAGGCGACCTTCATGCCCAGCTGCGCGGCGCGGATGGCGGCGTGGTAGCCGGCCGGACCGGCACCGATGACGACGACGTCGTAGTTCTCAGCCATATCGTTTCCTTGAGTCGTTCTGTCTTCCACCGCGTGCGGGAGAAGCTGGCGCCAGGCGCCGGATGAGGGAAGGGTGGGGCCGGTCCGCGGCCCTCACAACCTCCAGCCCCTCGCGCGCGGACGCAGGGAGGGGCGCAGCGGATCAGAGGCCGAACAGGATGCGGTTCGGGTTCTCGAGCTGGTTCTTGATGTCGACCAGGAACTGCACCGCGTCCTTGCCGTCGATGATGCGGTGGTCGTAGGACAGCGCCAGGTACATCATCGGCGCGATCACGACCTGGCCGTTCTCGGCGATCGGACGCTCCTTGATGGTGTGCATGCCCAGGATCGCGCTCTGCGGCGGGTTGACGATCGGGGTCGACATCAGCGAACCGAAGGTGCCGCCGTTGGTGATCGTGAAGGTGCCGCCCTGCAGGTCGTCCAGGCCGAGCTTGCCGTCGCGCGCCTTCTTGGCGTAGCCGGCGATGCCCTGCTCGATGTCGGCGAAGCCCATGCGCTCGACGTTGCGCAGCACCGGGGTCACCAGGCCCTTCTCGGTCGACACCGCGATCGAGATGTCGGCGTAGCCGTGATAGATGATGTCGTCGCCGTCGACCGAGGCGTTGACCGCCGGGAAGCGCTGCAGCGCGTTGGCCGCGGCCTTGACGAAGAAGCTCATGAAACCGAGCTTGATGCCGTGGGCCTTCTGGAAGTCCTCGCCCAGTTCCTTGCGGGCGGCGGCGACCTTGGCCAGGTTGACCTCGTTGAACGAGGTCAGCATGGCGATGGAGTCCTTGGACTGCATCAGGCGCTCGGCGATGCGCTTGCGGATGCGGGTCATCGGCACGCGCTCTTCCGGGCGGGCGCCACCGGCCTTGCCCACGCCGCCGTTCTTCGCGTAGTTGACGATGTCTTCCTTGGTGACCGCGCCACGGCGGCCGGTGCCCTCGACCTGCGACGGGTCGATGCCTTCCTTCGCCGCGGTGAAGCGCGCGCCCGGCGGCAGTTCGCCACCGGCGGCCTGGGTCGCCGGAGCGGGAGCGGCGGCCTTGGCCGGAGCCGCGGCAGGCGCAGCAGCGGCCGGTGCGTCGGCCTTCTTTTCCTCGGCCGGCGCGGCTTCGGCGACCGCGCCTTCCTCGATCACCGCCAGGACCTGCGAGCTGGTCACGGTGTCGCCTTCCTGGAACTTGATCTCCTTGAGCACGCCATCGACCGGCGACGGCACCTCGAGGACCACCTTGTCGGTTTCCAGGTCCACCAGGTTCTCGTCACGCTTGACCGGCTGGCCGGCCTTCTTGTGCCAGCTGGCGATGGTGGCGTCGGATACGGATTCGGGGAGGACCGGAACTTTGACTTCGGTGGCCATGGGGCGTCCTGATGCGGTTGTCTGTAGGTCGGATGTGTACGGTTACTCGGCAGCGATCTGGCTGCCGAGTGGATTGACCAGCGCGTCGGCGACCAGCTTCTGCTGCTCTTCGACGTGATCGGCGAAGTGGCCGACGGCCGGCGAGGGCGAGCGGCTGCGGCCGGCGTAGTGCAGGCCCTGGCCGCTGGCCAGCACGGCCTGCAGGTGGTGCTTGATCTGGTACCACGCGCCCTGGTTCTGCGGCTCTTCCTGGCACCACACCACGTCGGTGGCCTTGCCGTACTTCTTCAGTTCGGCGGCCAGCTGTTCGCGCGGGAACGGGTAGAGCTGTTCGACGCGCAGCAGGGCGACGTCGTCCTGGCCGCGCTTGGTCGCATCCTCGAGCAGGTCGTAGTAGACCTTGCCCGAGCACAGCACCACGCGCTTGACCTGCTTCGCATCGGCCTTGGCATCGGGGATCAGATGCTGGAACTCGCCGTTGGCCAGCTCGTCCAGGGTCGACACCGCCAGCTTGTGGCGCAGCAGCGACTTCGGCGACATCACCACCAGCGGCTTGCGGGTGGTCATGCGCAGCTGGCGACGCAGCATGTGGAAGCACTGGGCCGGGGTGGTCGGCACGCAGACCAGCATGTTCTCAAGCGCGCACAGCTGCAGGAAGCGCTCCAGGCGCGCCGAGCTGTGCTCGGGGCCCTGGCCTTCGTAGCCGTGCGGCAGCAGCAGGGTCAGGCCGGAAATGCGGCCCCACTTGGCTTCGCCCGAGGCGATGAACTGGTCGATCACGACCTGGGCGCCGTTGGCGAAGTCGCCGAACTGGCCTTCCCAGATGTCCAGAGTGTTGGGATCGGTGGTCGAGAAGCCGTACTCGAAGGCCATCACCGCTTCCTCGCTGAGCAGCGAGTCGATCACGGTGACCGTCTCCGGCGCGTCCACCAGCTGCCGCAGCGGCAGGTAGGAATTGTCGGTCTTCTGGTCGTGCAGCACCGCATGGCGATGGAAGAACGTGCCGCGACCGGCGTCCTGGCCGACCAGGCGCAGGCCATGGCCTTCGTCCAGCAGCGCGGCGTAGGCCAGGTTCTCGGCGAAGCCCCAGTCGCCCGGAAGCTCGCCTGCCGCCATCTTGCGGCGATCCTCGTAGATCTTCGCCACACGCGCATGCAGCGTGACGCCTTCGGGGATCGTGGTGATGACCTTGGCCAGCTGCTTGAGCTTGTCCAGGTCGACGGTCGTGTCGACCGCGTCGGACAGCTTGCCCGACAGGTACTTCGACCAGTCGATGCTCAGCTCGTAGTCCTCCGGCTTGGCGGTGGCCAGCTCGGTGGTGACTTCGCCCGCGTCGAGCTTGTTGCGGAAGTCGTCGGCCAGGGCCTTGCCCGCATCCTTGCCGATGATGCCGGCCGCTTCGAGCCTGGCGGCATACATCTCGCGCGTGGTCGGGTGCTTGCGGATGGTCTGGTACATCACCGGCTGGGTCGCCGCCGGCTCGTCGGCCTCGTTGTGGCCCCAGCGGCGGTAGCAGACCAGGTCGATGACCACGTCCTTCTTGAACTGCTGGCGGAAGTCGTAGGCCAGGTTGGCCACGAACAGCACGGCCTCCGGGTCGTCGCCGTTCACGTGGAAGACCGGCGCGCCGACCATCTTGGCCACGTCGGTGCAGTACAGCGTGGAGCGGGCGTCTTCCTTGTTGCTGGTGGTGAAGCCGACCTGGTTGTTGATCACCACGTGCAGCGTGCCGCCGACCGCGAAACCGCGTGCCTGCGACATCTGGAACAGCTCCATCACCACGCCCTGGCCGGCGAACGCGGCGTCGCCGTGGATCAGGATCGGCAGGACCTGCGCGCGCTCGGTGTCGCCACGACGCTCCTGGCGCGAACGCACGGAACCGGCCACCACCGGATCGACGATCTCCAGGTGCGAGGGATTGAAGGCCAGGGCCAGGTGGACCGGCGCGCCCGGGGTCGCGATGTCGGCCGAGAAGCCCATGTGGTACTTCACGTCGCCCGCGCTGGCGCGCTCGTCGTGCTCGAACTTGCCTTCGAATTCGTCGAACAGCCGGCGCGGATTCTTGCCCAGGGTGTTGACCAGGACGTTCAGGCGGCCGCGGTGGGCCATGCCGATGACGATGTCCTTGACCTTGTCGACGCCGGCCTTGCGGATCATGCCGTCCAGCAGCGGGATCAGCGAATCGCCGCCTTCCAGCGAGAAGCGCTTCTGGCCCACGTACTTGGTGTGGAGGTAGCGCTCCAGGCCTTCGGCCGCGGTCAGGCGCTCGAGCACGCGCTGCTTGGCTTCGGTGCTGAGGTTGTAGTCGCCGCCGGCCGCTTCCAGGCGCTGGTACAGCCACTGGCGCTGCTCGACCTCGGAGATGTGCATGAACTCCGCACCGACCGGGCCGGTGTAGGTGGCCTTGAGCCGGGCCAGCAGGTCGCGCAGCTTCATGCGCGGCTGGCCGGCGATGCCGCCGGTGCTGAACTCGCTGTCCAGGTCGCGCTCGGACAGGTTGTGGAACGGCAGGCCGAGGTCCGGCGGATTCATCGGCGGCGTCAACCCGAGCGGGTCGAGCTTGGCGCCGAGATGGCCGCGGTAGCGGTAGGCCGTGATCAGGCGGCCGACGTTGCGCTCGCGCTCGTCGCCGGCGCCGGCCGTGGTGGCCGGACCGCTGTTGGCGGCATGGCGCGCGGCCTCGGCCACGTGGGCGATCACCGCCGAATGCGGGATGTCACCGGCTTCGCGGCCCTTGAAGGCGTCGAAGTACGTCTTCCACTTGGGGTCGACGCTATCGGGCGAGACCAGGTACTGCTCGTACATGTCCTCGATGTAGGCGGCATTGCTGCCGAGTAGCGAAGACTGCGCAAACTGCTTGAGTAGATTGTCCACGATGGGAGGTCGTCTGGATGGGGGTGCGGCCCTGGATGCCCGCCGGACGGACCGACACGGGCGCGACAGCCGCAAAAGTATACCCCCTTTACTTTTGGCTGAGGGCTTAGTCGTTTGGCGAATGTACGTATCGGCCGGGCCCGTGCCTGTTCCGGTTCACAGTTCCAGCGCACGCAGCGCAGTGCAGGGCGCCGCCCGTTCCCAGGGGCCGGCGAAGCGTTCGCGCAGCTGTCGTGCGGGCACGGGCGCATCGATGCCGCCTTCGCCTTCGAAGCGGTGGCCGAGCGGACGGAACAGGCTGCCGCCGGCGTCGTTGAAGGCGTAGGCCGATGGATAGGCGAGATCGGCGGGCTCGACGACCTGGCGGAACGCGAACACGCTGGGCAGGCGCTGGGCCAGCGCGATCAGCGGCGCGCGCGTGCGCTGCGGTGCATCGGCATCCTGCAGCAGGATGCGGATCTGGCGGTCGCGGCCGCCGGTGGCGAAGCGACGCAGGGCATCGACCACGTCGCCGCGGTCGAGCAGGCCCGGATCCAGCGCGCGGCTGTAGAAGCCCAGTGCGCGCCGCGCGGTCGCCGCCAGGCCCAGCAAGGCCGATGCGGCCGCCTCGACATCCTCGCAGGCGACCAGGCCGTCGAGCCTGCGCTGCATGGCGCGATGTTCGATGCCGGCCTCGACGAAGCGTGGCCCATGCGGGATGAAGCCGGCGCGCGCATAGAACGCCAGTGCGTGGACCTGGGCATGCAGTTCCAGCAGCGGCCAGTGCAGGCGACGGGCCTCGGCGACCAGCGCGGCCAGCATCGCCTCGCCGATTCCGCGGCCGCGCATCTCCGCAAGCACCGCCATGCGCCCGATCCGACGCGCCGGGGTCAGGCGCGCGGCGCCGACCGGGCGTCCCGCGCTGTCGCGGGCGAGGACGTGCACGCTCAGCGGGTCCAGCGCGTCGCGCTCGAGTTCGGTCGGGACCTGCTGCCCGTGCACGAACACCGTTTCGCGCACGCCGTGCAGTTCGACGTGGTCGCGGGCGTAGTCGGCCAGGACCACGTCGAAGTCCGGGCTCATGCGATGGCGTCTCCGGCGTCCTCGTCGCCATCGGCATCGCCGAGTCCGTAATAGCCGGCCTGGTGCAGCGCCAGCAGCGCTTCGCGCCCCTGCACGCCCAGCGCCGCGTAGGCCGTGGCATCCAGTCGTTCGAGATCGGCAAGGCGGCGCGCGTCGGCCACGCCCATCGGCAGGCTGCGGCCGCTGCAGAACAGGGTCGCGCCACGCGTGTTGCGGCGCCAGGCCAGGCGCGCCCAGGGATGCCGCAGCAGCACGGCGCCGGCGGCCAGCGCCTGCTCCAGGTCGCCACGTTCCAGTTCGTGGCCGCTGGCCATCACGTCGCCGGCCGCGCGGTAGTGGGTGATGAAGCGGCCGAACCAGTCGCCGAGGCGGTCCGGGTCGTTCATGCGGATCGCATTGAGCGCCTCGACCACGCGGTTCATCGATGCCACGTCGATCTCGTTGGGGTCGGCGGGGACGTCGAGGTCCTCGTCGTGGTAGCGGATCGCCTCGTCGGCATCGATCAGCACCTCGTCCAGCCAGTCGCCCATCAGTTCGGAGGACGACGGCGCGCGCATGCCGATCGAGATGGTCAGGCAGGGATCCTCGGCGACGCCGTGGTGCGGGACCAGCGGCGGCAGGTACAGCATGTCGCCGGGCGCCAGCACCCAGTCGTGGGTCGGCGCGAATTCGCGCAGCAGCTTGATCGCCACGTCGTCGCGGAATTCCAGCGACGGCGTCCTGCGCCCCATCGCGGCGCTGGCGTCGATCGCCCAGCGGCGATGGCCGTGGGCCTGGAGCAGGAACACGTCGTAATGGTCGACATGGGCGCCGACCGAGCCGCCGGTCGCGGCGAAGCTGATCATGATGTCGTCGATGCGCCAGCGCGGCAGGAAGCGGAACTGCGCCAGCAGGGCGCGCACGTCCGGATCCCAGCGGTCCACGTCCTGCACCAGCAGGGTCCAGTCGTGATCGGGCAGGCCGGGGAAATCCTCCTCCTGGAACGGACCGGTGCGCACGTTCCAGGCATCGCTGGCGCGGTCGTGCTGGATCAGGCGCGCGAGCACGCCGTCCTCGCAGGCCAGGCCGGCCAGGTCCTCGGGCATCACCGGGCTCTGGAAATCCGGGAAGGCGTTGCGGATCAGCAGGGGGCGCTTGTGCCAGTAGTCGCGCAGGAACTGCGCCGCCGGCATGCCCACCGGGTGCGCGCGGGTGGCCTGGATCTCGAACGGCAGCGGAGCGGGGACGGTCTTCTTCTTCATCGGACTTGGAGGTTGCCGGAGGATGGCGAGGCGCCCATTGTCGCGCACCCGCCCGCCGGTGACCTTGCGCTGGAACAAGACGGCCAGGACGCTGCGCGACCGTCCCGGTGCTCAGATCACCCGGTTGCCGCTGCCGCGGTCGTCCAGTTCGGGCGTGTTGTCGGTGTTGACCGTATTGCCCTTGCCGCCGAACGCGACGCTGCCCAGTTCGCGGCCGAGCACCAGGTTGTCGTCGCCGGCGATGCTGACGCGGCCGGCCCGGGTGATGTGCAGGTCCTTGCCGCCGCAGTCGGCGCCGGTGGCCGGATCGCTCAGCACGCCGGGCCCGTCCACGGCCGAGGCGATTCCCGCGCTGGCGGGGTGCTCGCCACAGGCGGTGGCGGCCATGGCAAGGATCAGGGTCGGCAGCACGATGAGCGGCCTGGGCATCTGCGGTCTCTCCGCGGGAACGATGGCCGGATGCTCGCAGCGGCGATGTTCAGCCGCCGTCAGCGCCGCCGGCTTCCTTCAGGAGGCGGTCATCGAGCCGGGTGCGCCCAGTCTCGGCATAGGCCGGGCAGGCGCCGGCCGCGGCCAGTGGCCGGTCGGCACCCGGACCGATCCGCGACCACAGCGCGCTGGCCGAGGGGTGCGTGGTCAGCAGCACGTCGCAGGGCAGGGCGGCGACGTCGACCAGGGTCTGGCGGAACGCGGCGAGGGCCGCCGGGTCGTCGCTGTAACGGTACTGGTCGTCGGTGAAGGCGGTGATGCTGTCGACATAGGCGATGTCCAGGCAGGCGCCGGCGTCATCGCAGGAGCGCCAGGTCCAGCTGGTGCCACCGGGCGTATGCCCCGGGGTGGCGTGCGCGGTCAGCCGGTTGCCGCCGACCTCGAGCACGTGCCCGGTCTCGATCGGCTGCACGCTGGACACGGTCGGGAACCCGGCCAGCGACAGGAACTGCGGATCGCGCCGGTCGCTGCCACCGCGGGCGACGACTTCGGCGGCGACGCCGCGGGCCAGCACCGGCGCGCCGGTGGCGCGCTGCAGCTCGGCCAGGCCGCCTGCGTGGTCCATGTGTTCGTGCGAGAACACGATGGCGCGGACATCGGCCGGGTCGAAGCCCAGGCGGCGGATGTTCGCCAGGACCTGCGGGGCGGAGCGGACGGTGGTGGCGTCGATCAGCACGTGGCCCTGCGCCGAGGTCACCAGCAGCGCGCTCAGGCCACAGGTGCCCACGTACCAGGTGCTGCCATGGACGTGGTGGGGTGGCGAGGGATCGTTCCAGCCGGCATCGGCGGCGCAGGCCGTACTGGCCGCCCGGGGCGTGGCGGGTGCATCGCCCGCGGCCAGCGCGGACAGGGCGAACAGCAGGGACGACAGGTGCAGGCTCATGTGGCGATCTCGTCGTAGCCGCGTCCCGTGAACTGGATCAGGCACCAGCCATGGCCCCAGGGATCGGCCAGGCCGGCGATGCGGCCCCAGTGCGTGTCGCGGATGGCGGTGTCCTGGCGCATGCCGGCGGCGAGCGCGCGCTCCAGGGCGGGTTCGAGCTGGTCGATCACCACGTCCAGGTGGACCGGCGTCCAGTGGCGGCCGTAGTCGCGTGGAGACCCGTTGGCGCCGGTGGTGCCGGCCGCATGGGCCAGCAGGTAGAGCGGGGCCTGCGCGCCGAGCAGTTCCAGGCCGGCGTCGCCGAAGCGGCGGGCCGGCGTGAGGCCGAAGGCCTGGCAGTACAGGGCTTCGGCCGCGGCCAGGTCGGGTACATCGATGTTGATCAGCAGGTGCATGCCATGCCTCTCGATCGGGTGCGCCTGGTCGCTGGCGACGGCGATGCGTCGCTGCCGCGTGGACGGCAGCGGTGGCTCAGATCGCCTTCGCGAGCCGCTCGGCCACGCCGGCGTAGCCACCGGGGGTCAGCTCGCGCAGGCGCTGCCTGGCGTCCTCGGGCAGCTCCAGCGACTCGACGAAGGCGCGCATCGACTCGGCGGTGATGCCCTGGCCGCGGGTCAGGGCCTTGAGCTGCTCGTACGGGTTGGGCAGGCCGTGGCGGCGCATCACCGTCTGCACGGCCTCGGCCAGCACTTCCCAGGACGCATCGAGGTCGGCGTCCAGGCGCTGCGGGTTCACTTCCAGCTTGCCCAGGCCCTTGGCCAGCGAGTCCAGCGCCACCTGGGTGTGGCCGAACGCGGTGCCGATCGCGCGCAGCACGGTGGAATCGGTCAGGTCGCGCTGCCAGCGGCTGATCGGCAGCTTGGCGCTGAAGTGTTCGAACAATGCGTTGGCGATGCCGAAGTTGCCCTCGGCGTTCTCGAAGTCGATCGGATTGACCTTGTGCGGCATGGTCGAGGAGCCGACTTCGCCTTCCTTCAGCCGCTGCTTGAAGTAGCCCAGCGAGATGTAGCCCCAGATGTCACGGGCCAGGTCGATCAGGATGGTGTTGGCGCGGCGCGCGGCATCGCCGATCTCGGCGACGTTGTCGTGCGGCTCGATCTGGGTGGTGTAGGGATTGAACACCAGGCCCAGCCCGGCGACGAAGCGCTCGGCGAAGGCCGGCCAGTCCACGTCCGGGTAGGACACGACGTGGGCGTTGTAGTTGCCGACCGCGCCGTTGATCTTGCCGGTCAGTTCGACCGCGGCGATCTGCCGGATCTGGCGCTCCAGGCGCGCGACCACATTGGCGATCTCCTTGCCCAGCGTGGTCGGCGAGGCGGTCTGGCCGTGCGTGCGCGACAGCATCGGCTGCGCGGCCTGGGCGTGGGCGAGGGTGCGCAGGCTGGCGGCGATGCCTTCGAACGCCGGCAGCAGCACTTCGCGGCGCGCCTGTTCCAGCATCAGGCCGTAGGACAGGTTGTTGATGTCCTCGCTGGTGCAGGCGAAATGCACGAACTCCAGCGCCGGCGCGAGCTCGGCATCGTCCTTGAGCTGCTCCTTGATGAAGTACTCGACCGCCTTGACGTCGTGGTTGGTGGTGCGCTCGATCTCCTTGACCCGCGCCGCCTGGGCCGGGCTGAAGCCATCGGCCAGCGCGAGCAGGCGCGTCCGGGCGGCGTCGGAGAACGGGGCCAGCTCGACGATGCCCGGCTCGCCGGCCAGGGCCAGCAGCCATTCGATCTCGACCTTGATGCGGGCCTTGATCAGGCCGTACTCGGAGAAGATCGGGCGCAGCGCATCGACCTTGGACGCATAGCGGCCATCGAGCGGGGACAGGGCGAGCAGGGCGGCTTCTGGACGAGTCGGATCCGACATGGCGGTCAGGCAGGGCAGCGTAGGGAGCCCGCTAGTGTAAAGCCAACGCCCCGACCCCGTGCCCGGGAGGCGCGCAGGGTCGGCCGATCCGGCGCCTGGCGTATGCTGGCTGGCCCAGCCAGCCGCCGTGTGTGATCCGGCCGCCCGCCGTAGTCCATTCGTCAACACTGGAGACGGTTCATGAGCAAGACCCCGCGCGCGCCGAAGAAGACGCGCACCCCCGACGCCACCGCACCGGCCCGCACCCGCATCGAGCACGACAGCATGGGCGAGCTGCGCGTCCCGGCCGACGCCCTGTGGGGCGCGCAGACCCAGCGTGCGGTGCAGAACTTCCCGGTGTCCGGCCAGCCGATGCCGCGCGGCTTCATCCGCGCGCTGGGCCTGGTCAAGGCCGCCGCGGCCGAGGTCAATGCCGGCCTGGGCCTGCTGCCCAAGGGCGTGGCGCGGGCGGTGAAGGCCGCCGCGCTGGAGGTCGCCGACGGCCAGCACGACGCGCACTTCCCGGTCGACGTCTACCAGACCGGCTCGGGCACCTCGTCGAACATGAATGCCAACGAGGTCATCGCCACGCTGGCATCGCGCTCGTTCAAGACCGGCAGCGGCAAGGCCGGCAAGGGCACGGTCCACCCGAACGACCACGTCAACCTCGGCCAGAGTTCGAACGACGTGGTCCCGACCGCGATCCGGGTCGCGGCCCAGCTGGCCGTGGTCGAGGACCTGCTGCCGGCGCTCAAGCACCTGCGCCGCACCATCGACCGGCGGGGCAAATCGCTGCAGAAGGTGGTCAAGACCGGCCGTACCCACCTGATGGACGCGATGCCGCTGACCTTCGGCCAGGAGTTCGGGGCCTGGTCCTCGCAGATCGCCTCGGCCGAAGGCCGCCTCGGCGACACGCTGGTGCGGCTGCGCAGGCTGCCGCTGGGCGGCACCGCGATCGGCAGCGGCATCAATGCCGACCCGCGTTTCGGCGCGCGTGCGGCCAGGGTGCTGTCGACCCTGTCGGGTACCCGCTTCGAAAGCGCGGAAGACAAGTTCGAGGGCCTGGCCGCGCAGGACGATGCGGTCGAGCTGTCCGGCCAGCTCAATGCGCTGGCGGTGGCCCTGATCAAGATCGCGAATGACCTGCGCTGGATGAACGCCGGGCCGCTGGCCGGGCTGGGCGAGATCGAGCTGCCGGCGCTGCAGCCGGGCAGCTCGATCATGCCGGGCAAGGTCAATCCGGTGATCCCCGAAGCCACGGTGATGGCCGCCGCGCAGGTGATCGGCCACCACACCGCGATCACCGTCGCCGGCCAGACCGGCAACTTCCAGCTCAACGTGACCCTGCCGCTGATCGCCTACAACCTGCTCGATTCGATCCGCCTGCTGGCGAACGTGTCGCGGCTGCTGGCCGACTCGGCGATCGACGGCCTGGTCGTGCGCCATGCGCGCGTGCAGGAAGCGCTGGCGCGCAATCCGATCCTGGTCACCGCACTGAACCCGGTGATCGGCTACGAGAAGGGCGCCGCCATCGCCAAGCAGGCCTACAAGCAGGGCCGACCGGTGCTGGAGGTGGCGGTCGAGGTCACCGGTCTGCCGGAGAAGACCCTGCGCCCGCTGCTGGATCCGGCGGTGCTGGCCAAGGGCGGCATCCACGGCAAGCCGGGCGGTGGCGGCGGCTGAGGCCGGTCGCCAGCCCGCCGCGCCCTGACGCGACCAGTGCGCCCGGGCGGCGGTGCCGAACCCCGGTGTGCCGCCGATGCGGCGCTGAGCCGTCGTCGGGCGGGCCGGCGATCCCGTGGCGCAATGGCGCAAGGCCATCTGCAAACAGAAGGCCGCCTGCGTCGGCGCGGGCGGCCGCTCACATCCTTCTGTTGTTTCGTGCGCACCCTGCACTCGAAGAGGGTGAGCGGACCACCGTTGCCGGCGACCTCGACTCGCGCGACCTCGGCATCGAGCACGGCGAAGCGCGTGCCCTGCACCCGGATGGTCCGGGCGTTCTGCGTGCGGCCGCTGGACGGCGGCGCCTGGTGCAGCGCACTGCCTCGGCAGCCGCGGCCGGAGGCGCGCGGCCGCAGCTGTCCGTGCTTACTCGCGTGGTGTCGCGGCTGCGTTGTCCGCTTCGGCGGCGGCGTCTTCCGACGGCGCCCTGTCGCGCGCCTGGGCCGGGGCACTGTCGTCATGCCGGCCCGCTTCGAGGCTCTGGTTGTTCCCGCTGCGCCCGTTGGCGTGGCAGCCGGACACATCGGACCCGTCCATCGTCGCGTACGGGACGAATGCGGGCAGGGCGGCGACCAGCGCCTGCTGCGACTCGAGCAGCTGCGGCAGGCGGTCGCAGATCTTCTGCGCTTCGGCTTCGATCCGCTGGCCTTCGGCCTCCATCTGCTTGCCGAACTCCTCGGCATTGCCGCCGAACACGGCCTTCAGCGCGCCGCCGGCGGCCTTGGTGCCCAGGGACGCGCCCTGCAGGCCGACCTGGAGGCCCGCCTCGGCCACCGCGATGATGCTCGCGCGGTGGGCAAGCAGCAGCGCCCGCTGATGCTCGTCCACAGGCACCGCCTTGCCGTCGATCAGCAGATCGCCCTGCGCGCTGATCTTGGCCTTGGTGTCGCCCTTGCCGACATCGATGTCGGCGCTGACGAGATCGCGGCGGACCTTGTCGCTGACGTCGCGGGAGGTTCTGGCAAGCGCCTCGGTGGCGGCTGAAGCGGCCTGCTCGGCGCTGGTGCGCGCCTGTTCGGCCGGTGTGCAGGCGGCCGGCTGCAGCAGGCAGGCGGCGAGCAGCAGGGTACGTGTGGTGGCATTCATCGGATGCTCCTGGTGGTCAGCGCTTGCGCGGCAGGTCGGTGCCGCCACGGATGTCGCGGTGCTCGACGTCGCCGCTGCCGACCGCGCGGACGGTCAGCTTGCCGCCGACGTCGGTCACCTTGAGGTCGCCCGAACCGATCGAGCCGACGTCGACGCTGCCGGTGACCGCGGACAGGGTCACGTCGCCCGAGCCGAGGGTGCCGACCTTGACGTCGCCGCGGGCGCTGGACAGCCTGAAATCGCCCGAGCCGACGCTGCCGACCTCGACCGCACCGGCGATGTTGCGCGCGGTCAGGTCGCCCGAGCCGATCGACCCGACGTCCAGGCGCGTGGCGCCATCGATGACGATGTCGCCCGAACCGACCCCGGCCTTGACCGGTCCACGCACGTTGCGCGCGTCCAGGTCGCCGGAGCCGACGGTCGCGTCCAGCGAGGCGATGCCGGCGAGCAGGACATCGCCCGATCCCATCGACAGCCTGACCGCGACGCCCTCGGGCACGCTGCCGGAGAGGTCCAGATAGGCATGGGTATCGCCGAGGGAGAAGCCGCTCGCCTGGCCGTCCCGCCTGGCCCGGACGATCAGGGTGTCGCCGCGCTTTTCCTGGGCCAGGGTCAGCTGTGGGAGCCAGTCGGCCCTGGCGGCGCAGGCGCGGCCGGTGATGGCATGCGCGCTGCCGGCGCGTCCATCCAGGCGCAGCGTGTGCTGGGCGGTTTCCAGCTGGACGGTGCGCACGCCTGCGAGGTCGAGCTGCAGGCTGCGCGGTGCCGAATGCGTGCAGTGCTCGCTGGCCTGGGCGGCCAGCGGCAGCAGGCAGGCCAGGGCGACGGCGGTGCGGAGGGCGATCGGGGTCATGTCTGCGTGCTCCCTTGGAATTCGATGGCTGGAACGTGTGCCGTGAGACATCGGCCGGAGGCGATGCGGTTCAGCGTGCCGCGAACTGGCTGCGGAACTCGTTCTCGCAGTTGGCGACGTCCTGCGCCTCCATGCTGGCGTAGGGCCTGAACGCGGGCAGGTCGGCCGCCAGCCGGTCCTGCGTCTCCAGCAGCGTGGGCAGGCGCTGGCAGATCCGCAGCACGCCAGGCTCGACCAGCTGCTTCATCGTCTTTTCAATGCGGCGCTCGAGGCTGCCGGTCATGGTGCTCAGCATCAGGCTGAAGATGCCGCGGTCGACCGCATCCACCGCCGCCAGCGCGGCGTGTTCGCCGATGTCGATGCCGGCCATGGCGATGTCGATGACCAGCCCGCGGTAGGCGAGCAGTTCCCGGCGCTGACCGTCGTCGATCGCGATGGCCTCTCCCTCGACCAGGAAATCGCCCAGCGGGGTGATTTCCGCCTTCGGCAATGCGGCGTCGCCGCTGGTCTTCCTGCGACCGTCGTTGCCGAACTTCAGGCTGCTGCCCAGGGCCAGGTTCTCGGCTTCGAGCTCCGCCCGGGCCTTGGCCAGTTCGGTGCGGATCTCCTGGCGCGCGGCCGACATTTCCCTGCGGATCTCGCCGTTGATGCCGGTGCCCTGCGACGCGGCGGCGGCTGCGGCGACGGGCAGGCACAGGGCCAGGGCGAACGCGATGAAGGATGCATGTTTCATGGACGTCTCTCCGTGTCGTCGTGGGGTCAGGCTTCGTCGCGCCAGCGGCGCATGACGATGGCGGCGGCGATCAGGGCGGCACCGACGGCGACGCCGATCCACAGATCCAGGCTGGTGTACACCGCCAGGCCGCTGGTCTGCTCGAGCACCATGCGGATGAATTCGCCGGGACTTTCGATATCGCCGTTGCCGGCATTGAAGTGGCCTTCCAGCGCAGCCGGCGCCCAGGTGCCGGGAGCGACGCTCATCAGGCCGCGATAGACCGCCACGTACCAGATCGTGCCGTGCGGGATCGAAATGCCCGGCATCGCGCCCAGCGTGCTGATGATCAGGCAGCCCAGCAGCGGAACCAGCACCGCCCACAGGAACGGCTTGCTGCGGACCCAGGCCGAGCAGAACATCAGCCAGCCGACCGCCGGCATCGACCACAGCACGCCCAGGGGCAGGGTGGCCAGCGCATTGCCGAACACATGCAGCGGATGGGCATGGGTGAAGATCGCGGACGGATGCGGGGCGCCGCTGGCATACATGGCGATGCCGGCGATGGCCCACAGCAGCAGGCCGAACACCAGGCCGATCACGACCGAGATCGCCGGGGCCAGCAGCAGCGCCCACGCCGCCTTGGACAGCACGGTCTGCGTGTCGGAGATCGGCAGCGACTTCCAGAACAGCGCGCTGCGATCGCGGCGGTCGTCGTACAGGCTGCCCAGCGCGTAGAAGAACACGACGAAGGCCAGGACGAGGCCGGTCAGGCTGAAGCCGGTCAGCAGGATCCCGTCGGCGGCGAAACCGACGTTCTGCATGTACTCGGCCATGTTCATGTTGGCCATGTCGGTTTCGTGCACCAGGTTCTCGCGGACCTTGCTCACCCCGATCACGGCCACCAGCACGGTGAAGAACAGGGCGATGCCGCAGCTGATCAGCTGCGCCCAGAGGAAGCCGCCGCGGTTTTCCCAGAATTCGCGGCGCAGCAGCCAGCCGAAGGTCTGCGTCCAGCTGCGGGAGACGGTCGTGGTCATGGTGTTCATGCGTAGGTTCCTTTCATCAGCGCCACGAACAGGTCGGCCAGGCCGGGGTTGCGGGTTTCGCCCAGCGCGGCCAGGCGGTCGCGCGGCGCGCCGTCGAACAGCAGCACGGTCTTGCCGAACGGCAGGCTGCGTTCCTCGACCGGTCCCAGCGCACGCGCTTCCTCGAGACGATCGGCCTGGACCAGCACCTCGGTGTAGCGCTCGGCCAGGTGCTCCATGTCGGCCGACAGCACGATCCGGCCGTCGCGGATGAACAGCACGTCGGTGAGGATGTGCTCGATCTCCTCCACCTGGTGGGTGGTGACCACGATGGTCTTGTTCTCGTCGAAGTAGTCCTCCAGCAGGCGCTGGTAGAACTGCTTGCGGTAGAGGATGTCCAGGCCCAGGGTCGGCTCGTCCAGCACCAGCAGGCGGGCGTCGATCGCCATGACCAGGGCCAGGTGCAGCTGCACGATCATGCCCTTGGACATCTCGCGGACCCGCAGTCCCGGGCTGAGCTGGGTGTTGGCGAGGAAGCGCTCGCACTTGGCGCGGTCGAAGCGCGGATGCACGCCGGCGACGAAGTCGATCGCCTCGCGCACCCGCATCCAGCGCGGCAGCACCGCCACGTCGGCGATGAAGCAGACCTCGTTCATCAGCGCATCGCGCTGGGTCCGCGGATCCATGCCCAGCACGCTGAGCTGGCCGTCGAACGGGGTCAGGCCGAGGATGGCCTTCAGGGCGGTGGTCTTGCCGGCCCCGTTCGGGCCGATCAGCCCGACGATGCGGCCTGCGCCGATGTCGAAGTCGGCGCCGGCGACGGCCAGCTTGCTCTTGTAGGCCTTGCGCAGGCCGCGTGCGGAGACGACGGAGTCGGATGCGACGGCGTTCATCAGTGTTTCCCCAGGGAGTTCAGCAATTCCTGCATCGACAGGCCAAGGCGCTGGATGCGCTCGGCCACGGCGGGCCATTCATCGTTGAGGAAGCGCTCGCGCTCGCTGCTGCGCAGCTTCTTGGAGGCTTCCTCGGTCACGAACATGCCCAGCCCGCGGCGCTTCTCGACCAGGCCTTCGTCGGCCAGCTCCTGATAGGCGCGCGAGACGGTGATCGGGTTCAGCTGGTACTCGGCGGCCACCTGCCGGACCGAAGGCAGCGCCTCGCCGGGGTTCAGCAGGCCGTCGAGCATCATCGCGATGACGCGATCCTTCAGCTGGCGGTAGATCGGAGCGCCATCGCTCCATTGGATGTCGCTCATGTCAACCCCGAGTACGCAATGCATGCGCAAAGGAGAAATAGGGCATGGCCGAGGAGGCGCGGATCCTGCGTGCGGGCCGCTCCGCGGCAGCGCCCAGGTCCGCATCGCCGCGTTCCGCGGCGGCCCGCTCAAGGTCATAATGGCCACGGCGTCCATCGTGGTCGGTCAATGCGTGACTGCCGCCCAGTGCCAGGAGGGCGACGCCTGCCGCCAGGCAGCAGGAGCGTAGTGCGGGGGACAAACGAGTCATCGACGTGTCCTGCTCTGGGTAACTGGTGTTGTATTCAACTATAACACCTAAACACGGGGTGTCAACCGACCTTGCACCCAACCAATGGCCTATCCATCGATGCACCGGGAGATACGTAGATGAATCGACTCAAGTCGCTGATTTCAATCGCGATTCTTGCGGCCGCCTCGATGCCGGCACTGGCGGCCGAGGCGGTCCTGGACGGCATCAGCCTGCGTCCGCTGGCCGCGGATGCGCCGGTGGACCTGGCCGCGCGGCACAAGGGACAGGTGCTGCTGGTGGTCAACACCGCCAGCAAATGCGGATTCACCTCGCAGTACGAGGGGCTGGAGGCGCTGCAGCAGCGCAATGCCGCCCGCGGCTTCGCCGTGCTCGGCTTTCCATCCAACGACTTCAAGGGGCAGGAGCCCGGCAGCGAGGCGGAGATCCAGGAGTTCTGCACGCTGACCTACGGCGTGAAGTTCCCGATGTACGAAAAGGTGCACGTCATCGGGCCGGACACCACGCCGTTGTACCGCCGCCTGGAGCAGGCCACCGGCACCGCGCCGGGCTGGAATTTCCACAAGTACCTGGTATCGCGGGACGGGCGCGTGGTCGGCAACTGGTCGAGCCGGGTCAAGCCGGACGACCCGGCGATCGTCGCCGCGATCGAACGCGAACTGAAGGCCGCGGCGCCCCGCTGAATCGCACCGGTGCCGACGCTGCGCCGCAATCGCCGGCGTGGCGCGCCGTCTCCGTCATCACGTGCGACAATGCGCGCCGGTTCCGGCCAGGCCGGGCACGACGATCCAATTCCGGGAAGCAACAATGAACAACCGCGTGCGTGGCGCGATGGCGTCGCTGATGATGGGAGCAAGCATGATGGCAGGTGTGGCAGAAGCGCAGGACAAGACGGCGCTGACCAGCGAGAAGGACAAGGTGAGCTACGCGATCGGCCTGGATGTGGCGCGCTCGTTTGAGCCCGTCGCCCAGGACCTCGACGTGGCCGCGCTGGAGCGTGCCGTCGGCAACGCGCTGGCCGGTGGTGAACCGCTGCAGTCCGAAGAGCAGGCCCGTGCCACGGATGCCGAGCTGCGTACCGCGCTGGCCGCCCGTGCCGGGCAGCGTGTGCCGGGCATGGCGCCTGGCAGCGAGCCGGTGGCCCCGGCCAAGGACCAGGTCGGCCTGCTGGTCGGCGACCGCATGGTCGGTCCGTCGCTGCTGCCGCTGAAGGACGACATCGACACCGCCGTGCTGTTCCAGGCCGTGCGCACCGCGCTGTCCAAGGGCGCGCCGCTGCTGAACGAGCAGGAAGCGATGGCGACGCTGCAGGGCTTCATGGCCCGCAAGCAGGGCGCCGTGGGCGACAAGAACCGCGCCGATGGCGCCGCGTTCCTGGCCGAGAACGGCAAGCAGAAGGGCGTGATCACCACCCCGTCCGGCCTGCAGTACCAGGTGCTGCGCGAAGGTGCCGGCCCGCGTCCGATCGCCAGCGACACCGTGCGCGTCAACTACGAAGGCAAGCTGCTGGACGGCACCGTGTTCGACAGCTCCTACGAGCGTGGCGAAGCGATCGAGTTCGGCCTGGGCCAGGTGATCCGCGGCTGGACCGAGGGCGTCAGCCTGATGCCGGTCGGCGCCAAGTACCGCTTCTGGATTCCGTCGGACCTGGCCTATGGCCCGAACGGCGCCCCGGGCGGCAAGATCGGCCCGAACGCGACGTTGACGTTCGATGTCGAGCTGCTGGGCATCGTTCCGTAAGTGATGACCCGCATGTCCGCACGGCGGAACTGTCGCGATGGCAACGGATGGAGGCGCCGATGAGCGCCTCCTCCGACCTGCTGGAGCGTCGCCTGGTCGAACTCGAGACCAGGCTGGCCTTCCAGGAGCAGGCGCTGGGCGAGATGAGCGAGGCGCTGGCCGAGGCGCGCATCGAGCGCACCCGCAGCGATGCGCTGCTGCAGGCCGTGCTCGCCGACCTGCGCGGTCTGCGCGGCGCGCTGTATGCCGATGATCAGGGCGTCGAGCCGCCGCCGCCGCATTACTGATGGCCGTGCCGGATGTTCTTCCGTCTTTTCCGTTGCATTCCGTATGACTGACACTCTCCGCGATCAGCTGGTCCATCTTGGCTTCAAGCCTGCGCCGAAACCCGAGCGCAGGCCGGAGCGCAAGCCCGACGCCGGCGCCAGAAAGCCCGATGCCAGGCGCGGTCCCGGTCGTGACCGGCCAGGCCAGGCCAGGCCTGCCGCCGCTCCGTCGCAGCCCCGCGATGGGCACAAGGGTGGCGGGCGTGGGCGTGGCGGCGAAATGGACCTGGGCAAGGCCTTCGCGCTGCGTGCCGAGCACGAGAAGCGCGAGCGCATCGAACTCGAGCAGCGCAAGCAGGAAGAGGCCAGGCTGCGTCGCGAGGCGCGTGCCAGGCTGGACGAACTGGTGAAGGACAAGGCGCTGAACGACCCGGCGGCCGAGATCGCCCGCCATTTCGATTACGGCGGCAAGATCAAGCGGGTCTACGTCAACGAGGCGCAGCTCAAGGCGCTCAATGCCGGCGAGCTCGGCGTGCTGCAGAGCAACGGGCGCTACGTGCTGGTCGCCGCCGACGTGCTGGCCCAGGCCGAAGCCATCTTCGCGGCGGCCGTGGCGTTGAAGGTCGATCCGGCGGCGCCGGTGGCGGAGCCGGCCTACGATGATCCGCGTTATCAGGTGCCTGACGATCTGGTCTGGTAACCGCTTTCCTGTTTCCTGTTGTGTCGAAAAGCCCGGTCATGCGCCGGGCTTTTTCGTTGCCGGCGCGTTCCATTTCCGGCCCGGGCGCGGGGGAGGGCTGGCGATGACGTGCCACTCGGAACCTTGCGAAGGACCAGCAACGGGTTCTGGCGTGTCTCCTCGGCGTCGCGCGATGCTTCGCAGGCGCGACCCGGGCCGCGGTTCTGCGGGCTGGAGGCGGGCGAACCGTGGAAGCCATGCGCCGAGCGCGGTTGCAGGCACGCCGCCGCCGCGACAGCGGACGCGGCGGGGCGATGGCGTGCCGCAAACCGCAAATGGCCCGCCAGATGTCGCTGGCGTCAGTCGTTCGCCGGCGACGCGTGGGCGGCGTAGTCTTCGATCGGACCGGCCACCTGCTCGCCTGCCTGCCAGACCGCGCGGATCGTGCGCGTGTTTGCGATGTCCGCCAGCGGGTCGCCGGACAGCACCACGAAATCCGCGCGCTTTCCTGCTGCCAGCACGCCGCGGTCGTCCAGTCCCAGCAGCTCCGCCGCATCGCTGGTGGCCACGCGCAGCGCCTGCTTCGGGCTGACGTCGACCTGGGTCATCAGCTCCAGTTCGCGGTGTTCGGCCACGCCGATCACGCGCTGCGGCATCGCGCCCGAATCGGTGCCGAAGCCGAGGCGTACGCCGGCCTGGTGCAGCGCGCGCAGGTTGGCCAGGTTGGTGGCCACCGCACGGCGCGGGCCATCCGCCTTGGCCAGCTGTTCGCTGCGCCAGCCGGCGTCTGCGATGCGTGCACGCATCGCGGCCGGCAGGGCATTGGCCACGAACGGCTGCCGCAGCCATTGCGGGTGCTCGGCATAGAGGTAGTTCGCCTCGTCGATGTTGACCGTGGGGATGTACCAGGTGCCGGCGTCCTTCAGCGTCTTGATGAAGGCCGCGTCCACCAGCTGGTCGCGGACGCCATGCGCGATGATGTCCAGCCCGTGCGCGACCAGGTCCCTGGCCGGGGCGAGGTCATGGATGTGCGCGGAGACCTTCAGCCCGTGCCGGTGCGCTTCGTCGATCGCGGCGCGGTAGACCTCCGGCTGCATCTGCGGGAAGCGGCCGCCGAGATCGTCGACCCACAGCTTGATCACGTCCACCCCGGCCTCCGCCTGGGCGCGGACCGCGGCGCGTGCGGCCTCCGCGGTGGCGGGGCGGGGCACGGGATCGTTGGCCAAGCCCATGATCGCGGCCGGTGGCGCGCCTCCCGGTGCGCCGATGCCCGGTCCGGCGCCGAACAACTGCGCGCCCAGCGCCGGCGACTGCGCGACACGTGCGCGCAGCTGGTAGAAGCCGGCGCCGTTCATGCCCAGCGAGGTCACGGTCGTCACTCCGTAGGCCTGGAACTGGCGCAGGTCGCGCAGCACCACGTCCTCGGTGTAGAAGCGGTCGCCGTGCTCGGTGCCGGAGGTGTTGCCGACATGCGAGTGATTGCTGACCAGTCCGGGAATCACATGCTGCCCGGCGTAGGACACCCGTTTCGCATCCGCCGGAATGCGCACGCTGCCGGGCGCGCCGATCGCCTCGATCCGGCCGTCACGGACCAGCATGGTGACGCTGCCGAGGTCCTCGCGGCCGTCGAACACGCGTGCGCCCTCGATCGCGATGGTGGCCGCGGTGGCGGACGGTGCGGCGAGCAGCGGGGCGGCGGCCAGCAGCAGGCCTGGGAGCAGGTGGGCGCGTGCGCGCATGCGTACCTCCGGGTCGTGTGGATGTCGCATCGAGGATAGCGACGCCGCGATGACCGCGCCGTGTCGAGTGCGGATCGCCGCCGCACTTGCCGGGCGTGGCGGCTGGCCGCTAGCCTTGCGTGCATGACGACATCTCCGATCCGCGTAATGGTCCACGGTGCTTCCGGTCGCATGGGGCAGGCCCTGTTGCGGCTTGCGGCCGAATCGCCGCAGCGGTGGCGCGTGGTCGCCGCGGTCAACGGTCGTGCGCCCGCGCAGCGGGTGGTCGATGGCGTGGCGTGCTTCGCCGCCTCGGAGCTGGCGGGTGTGCCGGATTTCGACGTGGCGATCGACTTCAGCCTGCCGGAAGGTTTCGACCCGGTGCTGGCGCTGTGCGTGGCGCGCGGGCGTGCCCTGGTGTCCGGGACCACCGGGCTGGCGCAGGCCCAGCGCGAGGCGCTGGCGGCCGCGTCCGCCACCATCCCGGTGCTGTGGGCGTCCAACTACAGCGTCGGCGTGGCGGTGCTGTCGGAACTGGTCGAGCGTGCGGCCGCAGCGCTGCGCGGCTGGGACTGCGACATCGTCGAGTCGCACCACGTGCACAAGAAGGATGCGCCATCCGGCACCGCATTGAGCCTGGGCGAGGCGGCCGTGCACGGGGGGGCGGAGCCGCGCTACGCCAGCCTGCGCGCAGGCGATATCGTCGGCGAGCACATGGTCCAGTTCGCCACGCAGGGCGAGCGGATCGAACTGGTCCACCGCGCCACGAACCGCGACATCTTCGCGCGCGGTGCGCTGCAGGCCGCGTCGCGCCTGAACGGCCGTGCGCCGGCCGAATACACGCTGCGCGGGCTGCTGTTCGACCCTGCCTGAATGAATGAACGGGCGTTCCCTTTTCGGGGACTCGCCGGTACAATTCTCGCTCGCCTGTACACCCACGCCCCGGACCGGAGAGACACCGAGTCCGCGGTTTTTTGCAGCCCCGATCCGGGCAGCCGGAGCGGCGGTGGCGAAACAGGGCTCCTCCATTCCAGGGCGAACGACGTGACCCATACCGCAATCCTCGTACTCGAAGACGGCACCGTGTTCGAGGGCGATTCCGTAGGCGCCAGCGGCCTGTCGGTCGGTGAAGTGGTGTTCAACACCGCGATGACCGGCTACCAGGAAATCCTGACCGATCCTTCCTACGCCCGACAGCTGGTCACGCTGACCTATCCGCATATCGGCAACACCGGCTGCACCGACCAGGACGACGAAGCCGCCCAGGTCTGGGCGTCGGGCCTGATCGTGCGCGACGTGCCGCGCCGTCCCAGCAACTGGCGCAGCCAGACCTCGCTGCAGGACTGGCTGGCCACGCGCGGCGTGGTCGCCATCGCCGGCATCGACACCCGCAAGCTGACCCGCATCCTGCGCGAGAAGGGCGCCCAGAACGGCGCGCTTCTGGCGGTCGAGCCCGGCCAGGTACCGGACGTGGAGCAGGCGCTGGAAGCGGCGCGCAAGTTCCCGGGCCTGAAGGGCATGGACCTGGCGAAGGTCGTGTCCACCGACAAGACCTATGCCTGGCGCGACGGCCAGCTCGACCTGGACAGCAACGCCTTCGTCCAGGCCGAACCGAAGTTCAAGGTCGTGGCCTACGATTTCGGCGTGAAGCTCAACATCCTGCGCATGCTGGCCGAGCGCGGCTGCGACGTGACCGTGGTGCCGGCGCAGACGCCGGCCGCCGAGGTCCTGGCACTGAAGCCGGACGGCGTGTTCCTGTCCAACGGCCCGGGCGATCCGGCGCCCTGCGATTACGCGATCGCCGCGATCGGGGAATTCATCGCGAAGAAGATCCCGACCTTCGGCATCTGCCTGGGCCACCAGTTGCTGGCGCTGGCCGCCGGCGCGCAGACGGTGAAGATGGGCCACGGCCACCACGGCGCCAACCATCCGGTCATCGACCTGGACAGCGGCCGGGTGATGATCACCTCGCAGAACCACGGCTTCGCGGTCGACGAGACCTCGCTGCCGGCCAACGTGCGCGTGACCCACCGTTCGCTGTTCGACGGCACCAACCAGGGCATCGAACTGAGCGACGCGCCGGCCTTCAGCTTCCAGGGACACCCGGAAGCCTCGCCCGGTCCGCACGATGTCGCCCCGCTGTTCGATCGTTTCGTGGCGTCCCTCGAGCGCGCTGCATGACGCAGTGGCTGCCCGGTCTGTGCGTGCTGCTGCTCGGCGCGCTTCCTGTCGCGGACGCGTCCGCGCAGGAACAGGCCGTGGCCGAGGCGCAGATCGTCCGCATGAGCGAACTGGTCGCCGACACGCTGCCGCTGGGATTGATGCTCGACACCGTGTCGAACATGGATCCGGCCTGGCCGTTCCAGGACAACCCCGATGTCGTCGATGCCGGGCAGCTGGCCTGCGTGCGCGGCGAGATGGGGCGTGACCGGCTTGGCGCATTGCTGGTCAAGCGCGTCCGTACCTATGCGCGGGCCAACCCCGGTCGTCTCCAGGACGACATGCGGCTGCTCGAAGGGCCGGGCGCCAGGCTGTTCTCGCGGATCATCGTGGCGGGCATGGCGCCGCTCAGCAACGGCGGCATCGAGAGCCCGTCGCCGGACGACGTGATCGCCGCGACCACGCCGGACGAGTTCAGCGCGATGTTCCAGCTGTTCAACGACGCGCAGTACGGCGCGCTGCGCGAGCTGCTCGGGTTTCCCGCCCAGATGAACATGAGCCAGGGCGAGGCCGCGGGCCGCGCGATGGGTGCGACCTTCATGGTGCCGATGCTGATGGATGCGTTCGGGGCCTGCGGAGTCCCCATGTCGGTGCTGACCAGCGGCAAGGATGCCGGCGGCGATCGCAGCAACAGCAAGAAGAAACGCGGCGACTGAGCGCCACGCAACCGCCGTCGTGACCGCCGCGCCGCTCACTCCCCCTCCTGATCGACAGCGTGCGATCACCCCATCCACGCCGTACAGACGTAGAGAAGAAAATGCCAAAGCGCACTGATATCAAGACCATCCTGATCATCGGCGCCGGTCCGATCGTCATCGGCCAGGCCTGCGAGTTCGATTACTCCGGCGCGCAGGCGTGCAAGGCGCTGCGCGACGAGGGCTACCGCGTGGTGCTGGTCAACAGCAACCCGGCCACGATCATGACCGACCCGGAGATGGCCGACGCCGTCTACATCGAGCCGATCAACTGGCAGACG
>Ga0160495_100168_pt1 | contig 83245 bp, 55 predicted proteins | sample DID4MG_4_FD_108251 | JGI IMG/M metagenome (GOLD analysis project Ga0160495, IMG submission 108251) | Enriched soil microbial communities from UW Madison campus, WI, USA - DID2933_E24_FP4 MG | ecosystem: Environmental > Terrestrial > Soil > Unclassified | place: USA: Madison, Wisconsin | collected... | reverse complement strand
TGCAGGGGCCCAGGCCGTGGCCGCTGTCGCGGTGGTCGCCCGTGCCGTTGCCGATCCAGACGTAGCAGCCCGGAAGTTCCTGCAGCATAAAGGCGAAGTCTTCCGCGCCCATCGTGGGTTGCACGTGGTCGTTGACGTTGGCCTCGCCGACGATGTCGCGCAGCACGTCGGCACAGAACGCGGCTTCTTCGGCGTGGTTGATTGTGGGCGGGTAGTTGCGCTGGAACGTGAATTCCACTTCGCAGTCCATGGCCGCGCAGGTGTGGCGCGTGATCTCTTCCATACGGCGTTCGATCAGGTCCAGCACGTCCAGCGTGAAGGTGCGCACCGTGCCGCGCAATTCGGCGTGGTTCGGCACGACGTTGTCGGCGCTGCCGGCATGGATCTGCGTGATGCTGAGCACCGCCGCGTCCAGCGGGTTGCGGTTGCGCGTGATGATGGTCTGCAGCGACTGTGCCAGTTGCACTGCGGCCATGACCGGATCGATGCCCAGGTTGGGCATGCCGGCGTGCGTGCCCTTGCCCTTGACCACGATCGAGAATTCGTTGCTGGAGGCCATGATGGGGCCGGGCGTCAGGCCGAACTGGCCGGGCTTCATGCCGGGCCAGTTGTGCATGCCGAACACCGCTTCCATCGGGAAACGCTTGAACAGGCCGTCGTCGATCATGCGCTTGGCGCCGCCGCCGCCTTCTTCGGCGGGCTGGAAGATCACGTACACGATGCCCGCGTAATCGCGGTGCTGCGACAGGTATTGCGCCGCGGCCAGCAGCATGGCGGTGTGGCCGTCATGGCCGCACGCGTGCATCTTGCCTTCGTTCTTGCTGGCGTGGGCAAAGGTGTTGACCTCTTGCATGGGCAGCGCATCCATGTCGGCGCGCAGGCCCACGGCGCGGTCGCCGGGCTGGTTGCCGCGGATGATGCCGACGACGCCCGTGCCACCCAGGCCGCGGTCGACTTCGATGCCCCATTCTTCGAGCTTGGCCGCCACCACGTCGGCGGTGCGGAATTCTTCGAAGGCCAATTCAGGATGCGCGTGGATGTCGCGGCGGATCTTGGAGATATCGTGATGCCAGGCGACGATAGGTTCGAGCAGTTTCATGGGGGAAGTCAGGCGGAATAAGGGAACGCAACAAGGTTATCATCAATCAAAAATCTATTTAATGGAGACAACTACCATGACGCGTCCGTGGCTTGCCCATTACCCGCAGGGGGTTCCGGCAGAGATCTCCACTGAGGGTTATTCCTCACTGGCCGACCTGCTGGACCGGGCCTGCAAGCAATACGCTTCGCGCATCGCCTGCACGGCGATGGGCAGCGACATCACCTATGCGCAACTGGACCGGCATGCGCGCGCGTTCTCCGGTTGGCTGCAAAGCCTGGGGCTGCCCAAGGGCGCCCGCGTTGCGCTGATGATGCCGAACGTGCCGGCGTATCTGGTCGGCATGCTGGGCACGCTGCGCGCGGGGCTCGTCGTGGTGAACGTCAACCCGCTCTACACGGCCGACGAACTTGAACGCCAGTTGCAGGACAGCGGCGCGTCCGTCATCCTGATCCTGGAAAACTTCGCGCACACGTTGCAGGCCGTGAAGAACCGTGCGCAGCTCAAGCACGTGGTCGTGACCGGGCCGGGCGACCTGCTGGGCGGCCTGAAGGCGCCGATCGTCAACTTCGCCGCGCGCCATATCAAGAAGATCGTGCCGGCCTGGCGGATCGACGGCGCGCGCATGCTGCCCAAGGTGCTGGACGACGGCGCGGGCCTGCCGTTCACGCCGCCCGTGCTGACGATGGACGACGTGGCGGTGCTGCAATACACCGGTGGCACCACCGGCGTGCCCAAGGGCGCCATGCTGTCGCACCGCAACTTGACGGCCAACGTGCTGCAGACGGAAGCTGTGGCGCAGCCCGTCGTGCATGACCTGGCGAATAGCCAGCTGACCATCATCAGCGCGCTGCCGCTCTATCACGTGTTCGCCATGACGGTGTGCGGCCTGTATGGCCTGCACGCGGGCATGCGCAACGTGCTCATCATCAATCCGCGCGACCAGCCGTCGCTGATCAATGCGTGGCGCAAGGTGCCGGTGAATCTGTTCCCCGGCGTCAATACGCTGTTCAACGCGTTGGCGCACAACCCGGATTTCGCGAAGCTGGATTTCTCGGCGTTGCGCTTGACGCTGGGCGGTGGCATGGCGGTGCAGCAATCGGTGGCCGAACGCTGGCTGAAGATCACCGGCAGGCCGCTGATCGAAGGTTATGGCTTGTCCGAGACCTCGCCGGTGGCGACGGTGAACCCGACCAACGCCACGGCCTATTCGGGTTCCATCGGCTTGCCGTTGCCGTCCACCGACGTGGCCATCCTCGACGACGCCGGCCACGAAGTGCCGCTGGGCGAACGCGGGGAAGTGGGCATTCGCGGGCCGCAAGTCATGCTGGGGTACTGGCAGAAGCCCGAGGAAACGCGGCAGTCCATGACGGCCGACGGATTCTTCCGCACGGGCGACATCGGCATCATGGACGAGCAGGGCTACACGCGCATCGTGGACCGCAAGAAGGACATGATCGCGGTGTCCGGCTTCAAGGTCTATCCGAACGAGGTCGAGGCCGTGGTGGCGCAACTGCCGGGCGTGCTGGAATGCGCGGCGATCGGCGTGCCGGACGAGCACTCGGGCGAAGCGGTGAAGGTGTTCGTGGTCAAGAGCGATCCGTCGTTGACCGAGGCCCAGGTGCAGGACTGGTGCCGCGAAAAGCTGACGGGCTACAAGCGCCCGCGCTTCGTGGAATTCCGCGATGAACTGCCCAAGAGCAATGTGGGCAAGATCCTGCGCCGCGAGCTGCGGCCCGATGCGCCGGCCGCCGCGCCCGTGGGCAAAGCGACGGCCTGAAGCCCGGCTTCAGCCGGGCTTGGCGAGGTGGGGCGCGATCATGTCATGCAGGGCGCGTTCGATGGCGGGGTTGCCCGCCACGACGCGTCCGCCGATCGGCCAGGGGTCCAGCTTGTGCATGTCTGTGCAGGTGCCGCCCGCTTCGCGCAGGATCAGCGTGCCGGCCGCCACGTCCCAGGGCGCCAGGCCCATTTCCCAATAGCCGTCGTAGCGGCCGCAAGCCGTCCATGCCAGGTCCAGCGCCGCTGCGCCCATGCGGCGCACGCCGCGCGCGCGCTTGATGGCGTCGTCCAGCATGGGCATGTATTGCCCGGCGAAAGAGAAGTCGCGGAACGGGAAGCCCGTGGCCAGCACGGAGTCTTCGATCGTCTGCGTGCGTGAACACTTGATGCGGCGGCCGTTGAGCCAGGCGCCGATGCCGTACACCGCGGTGAACAGCTCTTCGCGGTTGGGGTCGTACACCACGCCGATCACGGGCGTGTCTTCCGCTAGGGTTTTGGTGGCTGATACCGCGGTGCCTGCGTGGGCGATCAACGCGATCGACACGGCGTAGTGCGGGATGTCATGCAGGAAATTGGTGGTGCCGTCGAGCGGATCGATGTACCAGGTGGCGATGCCCTTGGGCTTGCCGCCGGTCTCTTCGGCCACGATGCCGAACTTGGGCGTGCGGGTCTGCAGCTCCTGGATAATGACGGCCTCTGCCTCGCGGTCCGCCTGGGAGACGAGATCATTGCGCGCCTTGCGGTCGATCACGAGATCGGCGCGGTGATGCGCGTAGGATTGCAGGATGGCCGCACCGCCATGAGCCGCAGTGACGGCCGCGTCAATAGCGGCGCACAGGTCTATGGGCGAAGCCTGCGAACGGGGCTGATCATAGGTATCCATGTAAACCAGTGTAAGCCCATGTATGCGTCAAATCTGAGGCAAAGGCCTGAAACACGGGCGTCGGCGTGGTGTCCATCCAACGCCTGCGCGCCAGACGCTCGATAATTCGCCGTTGTCTCAACCTTGATTGTTTTCCCGGGATCCCATGTCTGCGCCTTATGTTCCCTTGACGCCCGCAGTGGTCGATATCGACGCTGACGGCAAGCTGTATAGCCCCGTGTATGGCGATGTCTATCACTCGCCATCGGGTGCGTTGGGGCAGGCGGCGCACGTGTTCCTGCGCGGCAACGGGCTGCCCGGCCGCTGGCAGGGCCGCAAGGGGTTCACCGTATGCGAAACGGGTTTCGGCCTGGGGCTGAATTTCCTGGCGTTGTGGAAGGCGTGGCGCGATGACCCGCAACGGTCCGCCACGCTGCACGTGATCTCGATGGAAGCCCATCCGTTCACGCAAGAAGATCTGTCCGCCTTGTTGGCGCGCTACGCATCGGAGCCGTTTGCGGTGCTGGCGCAGCGCCTGGCCGCACAGTGGCCCGTGTTGCTGCCGGGGCTGCATCGTCTGGAATTCGAGAACGGCGCCGTCACGTTGACGCTTTGTTTTGGGCGGGCGCAGGTGCTGGCGCCGCGCTTGAGCGCACGGGTCGATGCTTTTTTCCTGGACGGCTTTGCCCCTGACCGCAATCCGGATATCTGGTCTGAACCGCTGTTGCGTACGTTGGCCGGTCTTGCGGCGCCGGGGGCGACAGTGGCGACCTGGGCCTGCACCGGCGCGCTGCGGCAAGCCTTGCAGGAATCGGGTTTCGATGTCCGGCGCGAGCCGGGCTATGGCGGCAAATGGCACATGACGGTGGGCGAGGTCCGCGAGCAAGGCCGCGCGGCGGCGGCCCCCGGCGTGGACGCCGGCCATGCCGTGGTGGTAGGCGCGGGGCTGGCGGGCGCGGGAATCGCGCAAGCGCTGGCAGGCCGCGGCTGGCGCGTCACGGTGCTGGATGCGGGCCGGGCGCTGGGGGCACCCGCGCATGCGGGCCATCTGGCTGCGGCGCTGACGCCGGTGGTGGCGCGTGACGACAATGCGCGGGCGCGGCTGTCGCGCGCGGGCAGCCAGCGCGCCCTGGCCCGTTGGCAAGGCCTGGCCGGCGATGCGGCGCCGCGCGTGTGCGGCACCGTGCAGGTCGAGCGCGATGCGGGCAAGTCTGCCGCGCTGGCCGGCACCCTGGAAACCCTGGCGTTTCCGTCGAATTGGGTGCGTCAGGTGGATCGCGACGAGGCCAGCGCCCTGGCTGGCCTGCCGCTGGCCCGCGGCGGGGTGTTCTTTGCCCAGGGCATGCTGGTGCAGCCGAACCGGCTGATCGACGCGCTACTGGCCACCCCGGGCGTGACGCTGCTTCCCGGCCAGGCGGCGCGTGTGGAGCCCAGTGGGCAGGGCTGGCGCGTGCTGGATGGGCAAGGCGCCGAATTGGTGCAGGCCCAAACGGTCATCCTGGCCAATGCGGCCGGCGCGCGCGGCGTACTGGCCGACAGCGGCCTGCTGGATCCCCTGCCGCGCCTGGCGCAGATGCATGCATTGACGGGCGAGGTAACGCTGGTGCCTGCCGCGGCGTTGTCGGGCGGCCCCCGTTGCATCGTCGGCGGGGAAGGGTATCTGCTGCCGGATGTGGGCGCAGGCTGCGTGGTGGGCAGCACGTACGTCCATGATGCGGCCGAGGCGCGGATCAGCGCAGACGGCCAGCGGGTCACGCTGGCCAAGGCGGCAGGGCTACTAAGCGGTCACTTCCCTGACTTCGATGCCCTGGTTCCGGGCAGCCTGCCCGGTTGGGCCGGCTGGCGCGCCGTGTTGCCGGGACGCTTGCCGGCAGTGGGGGAATTGCCGCATGCTCCGGGCTTGTGGCTGGCCGTGGGCTATGCCTCGCGGGGGCTGTCCTGGTCGGCCTTGATGGGCGACTTGATCGCCGCCCGCTTGGCGGGCGAGCCCTCGCCGCTGGAAACCGATCTGGCCCAACTTATTTCACCGCGGTGAAAAAAAGTCGGGCCGGTGACGGGCCTCGGGGTCAGGTGGCGTAGAATTGCAGTAATTGCCAGGATTTGGCGCCAAATGGGCCGCATTGGCCTCGAAATTGGCGTTTCGGCAGCGCACGGGCGTGTAGACCAATGGGCGCTGGCCGAGGGCTTTATGCCCCTTTTTTGGATGAGATCGCCTTCCAAAAGAGGGACCGAGTTTATTTCAAAGCTCAAATCCGTCAAAATAGCGTCTTTTGATGGTTTTTGGCTTAAGCCGGGGGATGCTCTGTGCCGCCCAAGTTCGACTTTGCCCATACTACCCAGCTCGATAATGTTGAGCTGCTGACGTCCCGCCCCAGTCGCTTCGATTTCGATGCGGGCGATGGGTTGCACCTGGTAGTCGAGGCGCATGCGCCTGGTGTTTTTCGCCTGCGCTGCGGCGAGGCGAACCACCTGAATGAAGATAAGCCCAGCGCGCGTGCGCGCGCCGTGGCGGAGATGCTGCTCGCGCGCCAAGAGGCCGTGGGCGAAGCCGCCATTGCCCCTCGCGAAGGCGGGGATGGCTGGCGCATTACCCAGGGCGACGTCGCCCTGGAGATCCAATCCAACCCCGTGCGTGTGGCGCTCTACCGCAACGAGGAACGGGTGTTCGAGTCCGAGGTTTCCGCGCATACGCCCGCATTTGGGCATAACGCGCTGGACCAGGACGATGACGCGGTCTGGTCTGCGGGGTTCACCCTGCAGGCGGATGATCGCGTCTTCGGCCTGGGCGAAACCCCGGGCGACCTGAACCGCCGCGAGGAATCGGTCGTTTCCGATGACCCTGAGCACCGCGCCTTGCCATTGGCATGGAGCCCGCGCGGCTGGGGCGTCTACGTGAACACCATGCGCCGCGTCGAGCACGCGGTGGGCGTCGCGCCTGCGGATTCGGCCTACGTGCTGACCGTGGACGATGCCGTGCTGGACGTGTTCCTGTTCGCCGGCGAACCCGCGGAAATCCTGAACCAGTACACCGCGCTGACCGGTCGTGCCGGCCAGCCCGTGCTGTGGGCGATGGGCGCGTGGCTGCAACAGGCCGCAGGCGAAATGCCGACGCAGACGGTGGCCCTGGTTGCCCGCATGCGTGAAAACCAGATCCCGGTGGATGCCGTGACTCTGGCGCAGCCTGCCGCCTGGGGCTTCCAGGCGGACAAGGCCGTCTTCGAATGGGACGCTCAGCGCTTCCCGGACGCCAAGCAGATGCTGGCGCTCTTCCATAAGCACAACGTGCACGTGTCGGCCTCCGGTTTCCCCGGCGTGCTGAAGACCAGCCCGCTGTTCGAAGAACTGGAAGACCGTGGCTGGCTGCTGGCCAAGGACGACGGTTCGGCCCAGGTGTTCGACGGCAACGCCGCCACCTCCGGCCAGCCTTATGGCCTGCTGGACCTGACCTATCGCGACATCTACAACCAGTGGGTCGAGCGTCATCGCCAATTGGTCGAAGACGGACTGGACGCGCCCGCGTGCGACGCCCAGATCGCCATCCCCGACGGCGTGACCGCTCGCAACGGCGAAACCGGCCCGGCGCTGCGCAGCATGTATCCGCTGCTGGTGCGCCGCGCGCTATTCGACGCTGTTGCCGGCCTGAAGGTGCCGCCGGAAGGCGTGGTGCCCAGCTCCGACCTGTTCCCCGCCGCCCAGCGCTTGCCGTGGCAAGTGGGGCCGCAGGTGGAAAACACCTGGGATGGCTTGCGTCACACCCTGCGTACCGCCTTGTCGATCGGCGCCAGCGGCGTGCCCGTGCAAGTGCATGGCATCGGTTCGGGCTCGCGCGACCGCTCGGGCATGACGTCCGAGCTGTACCTGCGCTGGCTGACGGTGGGCGTGTTCTCGGCGAACTTCTCGTTCCAGGGCGTTGAAGGCCTGATGCCTTGGGACTTCGGCGAAGAAACGCTGGCCCAGGCCAAGACGTGGATGCAGTGGCGCTACCGCCTGGTGCCCTATGTGCTGGGCGCCATCGAGGATTCGGCGCGCACCGGCCTGCCGGTGCAGCGTTCCATGGCCCTGTCGTTCCCGAACGATCCGCATGCCCATGAATGGGACCTGCAATACCTGCTGGGCCCGGCCCTGCTGGTGGCGCCGGTGACCGAACCCGGCAAGCAGGTGCGCGTGTACCTGCCCAAGGGCGAGGCCTGGTGGGACCTGAACACGGGTCACCGCTACGAAGGCGGCACCACCTGGACGATCGACTGCGAACTGGGCCAGTTCCCGGTTTTCGGCCGCGAAGGGCACATGCTCTGTCTGGGACCGGCCGCGCAGCATACGGGCGAGTTCAACTCGGCCCGCATCCTGGACGAAGTCTGGATGTTCGGCATGCCGGTGCATAACCCGGTCGTCATGCGCAACAAGATCCGCGTGATGCAGATGCAAGGCTCCAGCTACATCAAGGGGCTGGAAGGGCTGCGCATTTCGCCGTCCGAAGGCCTTGAGGTCAAGCGCCGGGGCGCGGAAGTCCGCATTTCCCGCGCTCGTTGACAGTAGCGTGGCCGGTTCGCCGGCCACCGCGAAAAAAGGGCAGTCAGGAAGGCTTTCCTTCCTGACTGCCCTTTACGCCTTCTGTCCGGCACCGATTGCAGGATTCGAGATAGGCCCTGTGGGCCCGCCCTCGGGCGGCCACGGCGTTCTATATTACTTATAGTTATAGAAAATGGAAAAAACGGTCGTTCTCTTTAGAAGAGAAAAGATACAAAATCGCTTGCCATGATCCACATCGAGAACCTATCCAAGACCTATGCCACGCCGCATGGAGAATTCCAGGCGCTGCGAGGCATCAACCTGCATATTGCGCAGGGCGAGGTCTTCGGCATCATCGGCCCCAGCGGGGCCGGTAAAAGCACGCTGGTCCAGTGCATCAATTTGCTGGAACGTCCCAACCAAGGCACGATCGCCATCGGTGGGCAGCAACTGACCGGCCTGAATGAAGCGCAGCTGCGCGAGCAGCGGCGCCGCATCGGCATGGTGTTCCAGGGCTTCAACCTGCTGTCGCGCCGTACCGTCTACGGCAACGTCGCCTTGCCGCTGGAAATTGCCGGCGTTGCCAAGGCCGAGATCCCGGCCCGCGTCGAACGCCTGCTGGCGCTGGTGGGCCTGGAGCATCTGCGCGACCGCTATCCCAGCCAGATCAGCGGCGGCCAGAAGCAGCGCGTGGGCATTGCGCGCGCGCTGGCCAACAACCCGGACGTGCTGCTCAGCGATGAAGCCACGTCCGCGCTGGATCCGGAAACCACGCACAACATCCTGGCGCTGCTGCGCGACATCAACCGCAAGACCGGCGTGACTGTCGTCATGATCACGCACCAGATGGAAGTCGTGCGCGAGGTCTGCGACCGCGTCGCCGTCCTGTCGCAAGGCGAAGTGGTGGAAGTGGGCAGCACGCGTGAAGTGTTCGCACAGCCGCGCCACGACGTCACGCGCGGCATGGTGTCGGCCGCTACCGCATCCGACCTGACCGACGCCACGCTGGCCGCCGTGAAGGAACGCATCGCCGCGCTGGCCGCCGCCAAGCCGGGTCAGGCCGTACGCCTGCTGCGCCTGTCGTTGACCGGCACGGACGCGTCGGGATCATTCCTGTCGGACCTGTCCAAGCAATACTCGCTGGACGTTGGCCTGGTACAGGCCCGCGTCGAAGACATCCAGGGCGTGGCCGTGGGCACGATGTTCGTGCTGGCCCAAGGCGCGCCCGCCGCGGTCAAGGACGCGATTGCCGCGTTGACCGCCCGTGACATCACCGTTGAAGAAATAGCTCATGAGTCCGCAACTGATCGATCTGCTTATTACGTCGCTGCTTGACACCCTGCTGATGGTGGGTGTGGCCAGCGCCATCGCGGTGGTCATCGGCATTCCGCTGGGCGTGACACTGACCGTGACCGCGCGCGGCAACATGCTGGAGAACCAGCCCGTCAACCACGTGCTGGGCGCCATCATCAACGCCACGCGCTCGGTGCCGTTCGTGATCCTGATGGTCGCGATCATCCCGTTCACCCGCCTGGTCGCGCAGACCTCCATCGGCACCACGGCCGCCATCGTGCCGCTGTCGGTGGCCGCCATCCCGTTCATGGCCCGCATCGCCGAGAACGCCATGCGCGAAGTGGATCCGGGGCTGATCACCGCAGCGCGCGCCATGGGCGCATCGCCGATGCAGATCATCCTGAAGGTGCTGCTGCCCGAGGCCTTGCCCGGCCTGATCGCCGCCACCATCGTCACGGTCGTCAGCCTGATCGGCTATTCGGCGATGGCCGGCGCCATCGGCGGCGGCGGCCTGGGCGACCTGGCCATCCGCTACGGGTATCAACGTTTCCAATCGGACGTCATGGCCGCGGTCGTGATCGTGCTGATCGTATTGGTCCAGGCGATCCAAAGCCTTGGCGACCGCTTCGTGCGCCGCATGTCGCATCGCTGATCGCAACGGCGCCTATTCATTCTTCTCTCTACATCCGTTATTCGGGATATCGCAACATGAGCATCAAGGTTTTGAAGTCGCTGGCCGCGTTCGCCCTGGGCGCCGCCGTTTTCGCCCAGCCCGCGCTGGCCCAGGACAAGCCGCTGAAGGTTGGCGTCACCGCCGGCCCGCACGCCCAGATCTTTGATGTGGTCAAGGCCGAAGCCGCCAAGCAGGGCCTGAATATCCAGATCATCGAATTCACCGACTACGTGCAGCCCAACGTGGCGCTGGCCTCGGGCGACCTGGACCTCAACAGCTATCAGCACCAGCCCTATCTGGACAACGCCAACGCCGACCGCGGCTACAAGCTGGTCAGCATCGCCAAGACCGTGATTTTCCCGATCGGCATCTACAGCAAGAAGATCAAGTCGCTGGCCGAACTGAAAGACGGCGCCCGCATCGCGCTGCCGAACGATCCGACCAACGGCGGCCGCGCCCTGCTGCTGCTGCAAGCCAATGGCCTGATCAAGCTGCGTCCGGAAGCCGGCCTGAAGGCGACCCCGATCGACGTCGTCGAGAACAAGAAGAAGCTGCGCTTCATCGAGCTGGACGCAGCCCAACTGCCGCGTTCGCTGGACGATACCGACGCCTCGGCCATCAACACCAACTTCGCGCTGGAAGCCGGCCTGAACCCGACCAAGGACGCCATCGCCCAGGAATCGCCGGATTCGCCGTACGCCAACGTGCTGGTCGTGCGTGAGAAGGACAAGGATCGTCCCGAGTTCGCCAAGCTGGTCAGCGTCTATCACAGCCCGGCCGTGAAGCAGTTCATCGAGACCAAGTACAAGGGCGCCGTGGTGGCCGCCTGGTAAGCCGAGCGTCATCTGCCCGGAAGAACGGCCGCCCAGCGCGGCCGTTTTTCATGGGCGGCAAGCGGGTCGTCATGGCAGCTTGCCGCCAAACTTTTTGACAAGACCAAAAAAATCCGCCATAATTTCTGGCTTCGGTCGGGCTGATAGCTCAGTCGGTAGAGCAGCGGACTTTTAATCCGTTGGTCGCGAGTTCGAGTCTCGCTCAGCCCACCACCCCCCCGCCTTTTTTACTGGGGCGGAAAGAGAATCAAGCACCAGCGAGTGATCGCGGTGCTTTTTTTTCGTCTGTACGATGCGAAGCGGCAGCGAGCCGGAGCAAAAACCCGGAGCAAAACCTCGGGCCCAACTATCGCTGCCTGCGCGTTAAGGGCTTGACCTTCACATCATTGGAACCTTTATCTTGGTCTGCATCTGAAGGGAAATCCCAGTTAAAGGAGCAGTGATGAGCGCCACAGCAGACAGCACCGCGATCAGTCTTCCGATCGAAGGCATGACGTGCGCCTCGTGCGTTGGCCGCGTCGAGAAAGCCCTGAAAGCCGTGCCGGGCGTCCACAAGGCCAGCGTCAACCTGGCCACCGAACGCGCCGATATCACGTTTGACGGGACGCCGAACGTCGTAGCGGCTGTCCAGGCTGTTCAGAAGGCCGGTTACGCCGTCGCCGAGAACACCATCGAGCTGTCGGTGTCCGGCATGACGTGCGCCTCGTGCGTCGGCCGGGTCGAAAAGGCCCTGAAGGCCGTGCCGGGCGTCAGCGCCGCAACCGTCAACCTGGCCACCGAGCGTGCGCAGGTGACCGCCAGCGGCGGCACGTCGCCGAACGCGCTGATCCAGGCCGTGGCCAAGGCGGGGTACGAGGCAAAAGTCCTTTCCGGCGAATCCACCGATACGGATGCGGTCGCCGAACGCCAGGCCGCCGAGCTGAAATCGCTGAAGCGCGCGCTGACGATCGCCGCGGTCTTCGCGTTGCCCGTGTTCATCATGGAAATGGGCGCGCATCTGGTTCCGGCGTTCCACCACGTCATCGCCGAAAGCGTCGGCACGCAGAACAGCTGGTACATCCAGTTTGTGCTGGCGAGCATCGTCCTGTTCGGGCCCGGCCTGCGCTTCTTCCAGAAAGGCATCCCGGCGCTGCTGCGCGGCGCGCCTGACATGAATTCGCTGGTGGCGGTGGGCACGTCCGCCGCGTATGCCTATTCGGTGGTCGCGACCTTCGCGGCCGGGCTCCTGCCTGCCGGCACGGTGAATGTCTATTTCGAAGCCGCCGCGGTGATCGTGGCGCTGATCCTGCTTGGGCGCTATCTCGAGGCCCGAGCCAAGGGCAACACCTCCGAGGCCATCAAGCGCTTGCTGGGACTGCAGGCCAAGACGGCGCGCGTCGTCCGCGACGGCGCCACGATTGAACTTGCCATCGAAGACGTGGTCGCGGGCGACCTGATCGAAGTGCGCCCCGGCGAACGCGTTCCCGTGGACGGCGAGGTGGTGGAAGGCAGCAGCTTCATCGATGAATCCATGATCAGCGGCGAACCCGTTCCCGTGGAGAAAAGCCCGGGCGCGGAAGTCGTCGGCGGCACGGTCAACCAGAATGGTGCGCTGACGTTCCGCGCCACCAAGGTCGGCAACGACACCGTGCTGGCGCAGATCATCCGCATGGTCGAGCAGGCGCAGGGCTCCAAGCTGCCGATCCAGGCCATGGTGGACCGCATCACGATGTGGTTCGTGCCGGCCGTCATGGCGGCGGCGGTAGTGACCTTCATCATCTGGCTCACGTTCGGGCCCGAGCCTGCGCTGACGTTCGCGCTGGTCAATGCGGTGGCCGTGCTGATCATTGCCTGCCCCTGCGCCATGGGCCTGGCCACGCCGACCTCCATCATGGTGGGAACCGGGCGCGCGGCGCAGATGGGCGTGCTGTTCCGCAAGGGCGAAGCCTTGCAGTCCCTGAAGGACGCCAAGGTAGTGGCGGTGGACAAGACCGGCACGCTGACCAAGGGCCGCCCCGAACTCACGGACCTTATTGTCGCCTCCGGCTTTGAGCGGTCCGCCGTATTGGGCAAGGTGGCGACGGTGGAGGCGAAATCCGAACACCCCATCGCGCAGGCGATTGTCGACGCCGCCCGGGCGCAAGGCATTTCCCTGGGCGCCATCGAGCAATTCCAGTCGATCACCGGTTTCGGCGTCAGCGCTCGCGTGGACGGCGACCTGGTCGAGATCGGTGCCGACCGCTACATGCGGGACCTGGGCCTGGATGTCGCCACGTTCGGCCAGGACGCAGCGCGCCTTGGCGACGAAGGCAAGACGCCCCTGTATGCCGCGGTAAATGGACGGCTGGCTGCCATGATCGCCGTGGCCGACCCGATCAAGGAAACGACGGCCGCCGCGATCCGGGCGCTGCACGACCTGGGCCTGAAGGTCGCCATGATCACTGGCGACAACCGGCGCACGGGCGAGGCGATTGCCCGCCAGCTTGGCATCGACGAGGTGATCGCGGAAGTGCTGCCGGACGGCAAGGTCGCTGCCGTGCAGCGCCTGAAGCAGCAGTACGGCCCCATTGCCTACGTGGGCGACGGCATCAATGATGCGCCGGCGCTGGCCGAAGCCGATGTGGGCCTGGCGATCGGCACCGGCACGGACATTGCTATCGAGGCGGCGGACGTGGTGCTGATGTCTGGCGACCTGGGGGGAGTGCCCAACGCCATCGCCTTGTCCAAGGCCACCATCCGCAACATCAAACAGAACCTGTTCTGGGCGTTCGCTTACAACGTGGCCTTGATTCCCGTCGCGGCCGGCCTGCTGTACCCCGTCAACGGCAGCCTGCTGTCACCGGTGTTCGCAGCCGGCGCCATGGCGCTGTCCAGCGTCTTCGTCCTGAGCAATGCGCTGCGCCTGCGCCGCTTCGTGGCTCCGTTCGCCGTCAAGGCCTGAGGCCTGCCGGGCATCGAGCGTGGGGGAGGCTCCCCCGCGCTTTCCTCACCTAAGACAAGGTCCGGGTGGCCGCGCCCGACAGGTCATGCAGGCTCAGCCCGCAACCGCGGGCGCGCTCTGCGAGGGATTCGCTCTGCGCCAGCGCCCGCCGGCTTTCTTCCAAAAGCACGTCCAATTGCTCCTGCAAGGTGGCGGCCATGAGCCAGGCCCTTTCCGCGAACAACTCGGCGAACTGGTCCACGCAGGGCTTGCAGATGGCGGCGCCGTTCTTGTCCAGCAGCGGCACGCCTTGGGCCAGCGTGGATTGGCAAAACGTACAGGCGAGTGCGCAGTTCATACGTAGGGCGGCTCATCGTCGGGTGGGCGGGCGGCGCCGCAGTAAACGGCGCCTTGCCCCTAGACAACGGCCTGGCGGGCCAACTCTTAAGCCGGCGCAAATCCCTAGGACAAAGCGAGTCGGCCGAAAGGATGAGCTCGCCGGTGACGCTTACGCTGCGTAGGCGGGCCGCAGGGCCACCGGGGCGGGTTCCGCCGCCATGTCGATGATGGTTTCGGCGGGTACCTTGAAGAAGGCTGCGGTGGCGGCCAGGCGCTTGGCCTGATCCTCCAGGGAGGACGCGGCCGCGGCGGCCTGCTCGACCAACGCGGCGTTTTGCTGCGTCACGTCGTCCATCTGCGTGACGGCACGGTTGATCTGGTCGATGCCGATGGACTGTTCGGTGGACGCCTCGGTGATCTCGGCCATGATCTGGGTCACGCGCTGCACCGAGGTCACGATTTCCTGCATGGTCTCGCCGGCCTCGCGCACCTGCGCGGCGCCGCTATCCACGTTGTTGGTGGATTGCTCGATCAGGTCTTTCACTTCGCGGGCGGCTTGCGCGCTGCGTTGCGCCAGCGAACGCACCTCGCCCGCCACGACGGCGAAGCCCTTGCCCTGTTCGCCCGCACGGGCGGCCTCCACCGCGGCGTTCAGTGCCAGGATGTTGGTCTGGAAGGCAATGCCGTCGATCACCGAAACGATCTCGGCGATGCGGCGCGAGCTGTCCGAGATGCGCGTCATGGTCTGGACGACCTGGTCGACGGCCTGGCCGCCGCGCAGCGCCACGCCGCGGCTTTCGGCCGCCAGCGCGTTGGCCTGGTGGGCGTGTTCGGTGTTCTGCTTCACGGCCGTGGCCAGCTCTTCCATGCTGGCCGCGGTTTCTTCCAGGGAAGCGGCCTGTTCTTCGGTGCGCGAGGACAAGTTGGTGTTGCCCGACGAGATCTCGGCAGCGCCGGTGTTGATCTCGTTCACGCTGCGGCGCACTTCGGCGACGGTGCGGGTCAGGCTGTCCTGCATGCGCTTGAGCGCCGCGAACAGCACGCCGATCTCGTTGTGGGCGCCGACGGCCACGCGTTGGGTCAGGTCGCCCGAGGCGATGCGGTCGAAGTGCTGCGCAGCGTCTTTCAGCGGCAACAGCACCTGACGGCTGATGAAGCGCCAGCACCCGGCGGCCAGGACGACGGCCAGAACCAGCATGATGATCGTGGCCAGTTCCGCCTGGTTGTAGCGCTGGTCGGACGCGTCGTTGATCTGGGCAGCGCGCCGTTCGGTGTGCGCCAGGAAGGCGACGACCCGTTCTTCGAAGCGGGTGTCGGCCGTGCGGGCCTCGGCGACGGCGGTAACGTAGTTCTCCGCGGATTGCTTTTGCAGGGCCTCGCCCAGCGCATCGATGCTGCGCACATAGGCGTTGAAAATGCCGTCCAGGTCCGCCGTCAATTTGCGCGCCGCCTCCGTGACTTTGGGCACGCGTTGGAACGTGGCGTAGCGTTGGCGGGCGTTGGCCAGGAACTTGCCGGCCTGGTCCACGCTGGCTTGCGCCTGCGCGCCGCGGCCGGCCTGTACATCCAGATAGGCGGCCACCAGCGTGATGCGGGTACGCAGCAGCAGCACCTGGGTTTCGTAGAGCGGGCGGGTCTGTTCGGTGGCGACGCGGTTCAGGTCGTCGACGGCGTCGTCGGCCGCGCGGGCGAACACCCAGCCCATGCTGGTGGCGCCGGCCAGGGCCAGCACGAAAAGGACCAGGACGGCGAGCAGTCCGGTTCGGATTTTCAGGTTCTTAAGCATGCGCACGGCTCCTGCATAAGGCAGCCGGCGGGGCCGGCAGCCAAGATCTAGTGGTAAACCCGTGGCAAATGTAAGTTTGAATTACATTTTTAACAATTGATCATTTTTCACTGGGACATTCTGGTTTCGGCAACGCGACGGGGCAGCGTGCAGCCAGGAATGCCTGGGCCGGCGGCAGGCGCGCGCGGTCAGAACAGGGGAGAAGGGTCGCTGCGGATGAAGCGCAGGAACCGTTGGGCGGCATCCGGCAAGGGCCGGGAGACATGCGCCTGGACCTGGATCTGTCCGCCGTTGAGCAGCGCGTCGTCCACAGGGCGGCAGACCAGCCGGCCCGAATCCAGGTGCTCGGCCGCCGACAGGCGCGCGCACAGGGTCACGGCATTTCCGGTCAGCAGATAGTTATAGACCGCCTCGGGATGGTTGGACGTGAAGGCGGGCGACAGGGTGGTGTTGTACAGACTGGAGGCCATGTCCAGCACCCGGCGCAACGCGCTGCCGCCTTCGGGCAGCGCCAGGGGATATGCCGACAATTGGGTCAGGAATAGCGGCGACGTCAAAGGCAGGGCGCCGTCGCCGGCCAGCGGGTGGCCTGGCCGCATCACGGCGACGATCTCGGCTGGGCGCGCGACGATCACGGCGATGTCCTTTTCGGCCGCATGGCTATAGGTGAAGCCGATGTCCGCCTGCGCGGAGCGCACGCGTTCCGTAACCAGGCCGGCATCCAGGATGGTCAGGTTAAAGCGCACGGAAGGGTGTTCGGCCTGGAAGGCGGCGAATTTGCGCGGCAGCGCCTGGGCCGCGAAGCCATGGGCGCCGGCGACCTTCACCGTCTGGGTAAAGCGGCCGTTCTGTCCGCCGATCTCGGCATAGGTGCGCGCCGCGTCGGCTTCGACCCGACGTGCATGATCCGCCAGGATGCGGCCCACTTCCGTCACGCGCATGCCCTTGGGATGGCGTTCGAACAGCTGGTTCTGCAACCGTTGTTCCAGGCCGGCGATCTGTCGGCTGACCGCGGAACTGACCACGTTCAGGCGTGCGGCCGCGCCATTGACGGACCCGGTGTCGACGACGGTCAGGAAATAACGAAGCGCGGTGCTATCGAATTGGAATCGCTTCATTGATGTGAATGCCGTAAATCTCAATGTCGAGTCCAGGCGGTTGGCAGCCGCAAAAATAGCGCGCGAGGGGCAGGTGGCAGTGGGATAGCCGCCCGCCACGGCGTCTTGTGAACGCGCAGGCCAACAGGTACGGACCAGGGAAGCGATGGCGGGTTGCGCCATGGATAGGCCGACAAGCGTCATCCGGAGAGTCCGGCGCGCCAGGACGCCAGCCCCGACGTGGCGGGACGGGCCGATGTGCCAGGGGTGGAATTTATTCCAGCTCCACCTTTTGCCACAATCGCAAATTTATCAATATTGCATTCTAATTTCGGCAATCGCGGCCGGCCTTGGCTTGATGCCGTTGCGGACAAGCCTCGGAAATGCAAAACGCGCCCGAAGGCGCGTGCAAGAGTAGAAGGCGAGGGCGGCTTAGTCCACGACGAAACCACCGGGGCCGCTATGGCCCAGCAGCTCGCGTGCGCATTGCATCGCTTCGCCAGGCGTTGCCACCGCCAGGAACGGCATGCCGAACGCACGGGCCATTTTCTCGCCCTGCTTGCGGACCTTGTCCAGCGCATCCGTGTCGCGTTCGACCGCGATGAAAGCCCGGCAACGCGCCCTGAGCCGCGGCATGTTGGTGGTCTGCCATTCGATCATGGCCTTGCGGTCTTCATGGCCGGCTTCCTGGCGCATGTCGGGCACGACCATGACGAAGGTCTGCGGGTTGTCCACCAGCAATTCCATTTCGCGGATCCAGCTGGTCGAATAGCCCTTGGGCGCGCCGCCGTGCTTGGCGGTGACGATGGGGAATTGGGACAGGTCGTGGAAGAAAAACTGATCGCGGTTCATTCGAATTCTCCGTGGGGGTGGGCAGGCGCGCCGGGCTTGCAGCCGCAGCCGCCGTAGAGCACCAGACTGTAGGAATCCAGCGCGAAGCCGCTGCGCTTGGCGATCTTCCTGACCAATTGCGCCATGGCGGGATCGCTGGATTCCAGGATCTGCCCGCAATGCGTGCAGACCATGTGGTCGTGGTGCCCCTTGTCGTTGAGCTCGAACACGGTGGTGTGCGCGTCGAGCTGAGTACGTTTGAGTAGGCCGGCGTCCTCAAGTTGCGTAATGACGCGATAAACCGTCGCCAGGCCGATGCTGCTGTGGTCCGAGATGAGGCTGCGGTAGACGTCTGCCGCGCTCATGTGCTGATTGGCCTGCTGATAAAAGATGTCCAGGATCTTCAGCCGGGGGAAGGTGGCTTTGATGCCGGCGTCGCGCAGCCGCGTGGTGTCCATGTGGTTTCTCCGTTCGGGGGGCTGATGCCCGACTGATGAGAATGATGTACATTTTCAACTGAACCCGCTAACGGGAACCCGTCAACCTGTAGCTCAAACCTGCCAACCATGCTTCATGTGGCTATCGCCGACCCGCTTCCCGATGTGCTGCTGACTCCGTTCAGCGTGCAGGGGCGACGCGAGTCCAAAGGCATTGCCGTGCCCTCGCATGTCCATGCCGAGGGCATGTTGGTGCTGGTGCACGAGGGGCTGGTGGTAGTGCAGGCCGGGGCCGAGGTCTGGACGGTGATGCCGGGCAGCCTGGGCTGGATTCCGCCTGGCACGCCGCATGGCGCGCGCTGGTTCGGCGATGCGCGCGGTTCGTTCCTGTATGTGCGGCGCGACGTGTGCGACCGCCTGCCGGCGCACTGCCGTTCCTGGCCGTCGTCCAAGCTGATCGAGGCCCTGATCGACCGCTTCACCAGCAACCAGGACGGCGGGGTGTCGGGCGCCTACCAAGCGCAGCTGTTCGAGGTGCTGCTGCAAGAGCTCAAGCACCGCGAACACGCGCCCCAATTGCTGCCCATGCCGGTTGACGCACGCCTGCAGGACCTGGCCAATACCTTGCTGGATACGCCGGACGACACCGCCGGCATCGACGAATGGGCGCAGCGGCTGAACATGTCTTCACGCACGCTGATGCGCCGCTTCCGTCAGGAAACCGGCGTGACGCTGGGGCAATGGCGGCAGCAGGCCCGGTTGCTGCGTGCGCTGGAAATGCTGAGCCGCGGCGGGTCGGTGACCGAAGCCGCGCTGTCGGTCGGCTACGAAAGCACCAGCGCGTTCATCGGTAGTTTTCGCAGCGCCTTCGGCATGACGCCGACGCGCTACCTGGCGGACCGCTGACCGTGCGGGGCCGCGGCCTTCCGCCTTTACGCATCTTCACGTTTCTCCGACATTTTTGCGGATCTTCATTCGCGCCCTGTCCCTAGTATGGCGTCAGGGGTGGGCGGCTGCGTTTGTCCACCCATGATGCTTTTGGGGTGAGAAATGAATGACCTTTCGAGGCCGCATCGCACCGGTGCGCTGCTTATCCATGGGTTGGGCGGTACGGAGTTCGATATGGGCGCGCTGCACAAGGTGCTGGCGCGCGCGGGCGTGGAAACGCACGGCGTGACGTTGCCCGGCCACGCCGGACAGCCCGAAGACCTGCTGGATGTGCGGGTAGAGGACTGGATGGCCGTGGTGACCCAACGCTATCGCGAGCTTTGCGGGCAATACGAGGTGGTGCACGTGATCGGCATGTGCCTGGGGGCGCTGCTGGCCGTGGAATTGTGCAAGCGGGAATCGCACACGCGTGGCGCGCTGGTGGTGCTGTCGGCCCCCGTGTTCCTGGATGGCTGGAGCACGCCCTGGTATCGCGGCCTGCGGTATCTGCTGTACCACCTGCCGGGCGTGCCGCGCCGTATCCGGGTGCAGGAAGAAGACCCCTACGGCGTGAAAAGCGAGCTGGTGCGCGCGTTCATCAAGGCGGGCTTCGCGCGCGGCGACGGCTTTCATTACCAGTGGGTGCCGTTGGCCTGCGTGCGGCAGGTGGACCGCCTGCGCGGCATGGTCCAGCGAGGGCTTGAGCATCTGGATTGCCCGACCCTGATCATGCATGCGGAAGAAGACGAGCTGACCAGTCCGCGATCCGCCCGCTTCCTGGGTTCCCGCATCCCTGGCGCCACGGTGGTGATGCTGCAAGACAGCTATCACATGATCTGCGTCGACCACGAGCGTGACCGCGTCATGCGCGACGTGCTGGCCTTCCTGGGCAGGGACCCCGACCTGGTGCGGGTGCGCAAGCGGCCGGCGGCCGCCGATGCGGGTGTGCCGGCTCAGGCCGCGGCGGGCTGGTCCGGCAGCAGCGGACCTTGCGGGTCGTTTTCCGCATCCGGCCGGGGTGGCACCGGCGGCAAGCCCAGCCCCATGCGCAGACGCTGGCAATCGGGGTTGGGCGAGCCGTCCGGCATCCAGATGTCGAATTCGCGGCACGGGGTGGGGCGGTTTTCGTAGATGGCGCAGTGGATGCCCGGCTGGCCGAGTTCGCCGCGCAACGAGATGCAGCGGCCGCCGCCGATCTCGGTGCCCTTCATACAGGCGCGCAGCGGGCTCATCTGGGTGACCAGTTCCACGGGGACGTGGCCGCCGTTTTCGCCCGCCAGTTCGCCGCAATAGAACGACACCCTGAAGTGGGAGCAACAGGCTCCGCAATCGAGGCAGGGGTTGGCGTCCGGCTTGTCACCGGCCAGCACGGCGGGTGAAACGAACGTCAGAACAGCGGTCTCTAGCAGGGACATGGAGGTGCGCGCGGACACGGCTGGCGCGGGATCTGGGGCGCAAATAGTAGCGGGATTCGGACTGCGGCCGCTACGACTTTTTTCGGGGACGTTGCTGCGGTAGCATCGGTGGCCTGATTGCCGCCTGGAGCGATGCCTTGAACGCTAAAACCGAATTCCCCGACGGCCTGGCCCGCTGCGGCTGGGTGGATACGTCCGCCGAATACATGGCCTATCACGACAACGAATGGGGCCGCCCGCAAGGCGACGACCGCGCCTTGTTCGAACAGCTTTGCCTTGAAGGTTTCCAGTCGGGCCTCAGTTGGCGCACCATCCTGAACAAGCGCCAGGCGTTCCGGCGCGGCTTCGCGGATTTCGATCCGGCCAAGATGGCCCGCTTCGGTGAAAAGCAGGTAGCCGCCTTGCTGGCCGACGCCGGCATCGTGCGGCATCGCGGCAAGATCGAAGCGGTGATCAACAACGCGGCACGCGCGTTGGAAATGATCGAAAAGGAGGGCTCGCTTGCGGCGTTCTTCTGGCGCTTCGAAGCGCCGGCCGGCGCGCCGTCCACCTTGGGCGCCTCAACCTCCGAGCAATCCGTGGCCTTGTCCAAGGCGCTGAAGAAGCTGGGCTGGAAGTTCGTGGGGCCCACCACCGTCTACGCGTTCATGCAGTCGGTGGGCATGGTGAACGATCACAGCCCCGGGTGCCATTGCCACGCGCTCAGCGAAAAAGCACGCAGGGAATTCAGGCGGCCGGCGGTCAGGCGGCCGGCGTAGCGGCGGGCGCGGCGGCTTGCTCGGGCACGTGGCCCGGCAGGCTGTAGCGGCCTTCGCGGTAGGCCCAGCTGGGCCACAGCGCGTGCGCCAGCGCCTCTGTCGCCAGCGCCGGGTCAAGCGCCACCGGCGCGTAGTCTTCCGGCGCGGTATAGCGGTACTGCACGGGCGTCTTGTTGGGCGCCAGTACCAGCAGATCGTTTTCCTTCAGATAACCGTAAGTGCTGTCGTACTGCATGATGGCGCGCCCCGGCGTGCTGCGCGTCAGGTCGTGGCCGATCATCGGGTGCTCGGTGTCCACGCCGATGAGCGACAGCAAGGTGGGCGGCAGGTCGATCTGGCTGATCAGGCGGTCGTCGCGGCGCGCTTCGATACCAGCGCCCAGGATCACGGCCGGGATATGGAAGTGGCGCACGGGCACCAGGCTGGCGCCGAACACGCGGGAGTCGTGGTCGGCTGCCACCAGGAAGACGGTGTTTTCCCAATAAGGCGACGCCTTGGCGCGTTCGAAGAAGCGGCCCAGCGCCCAGTCGGCGTAGCGCACGGTGTTTTCGACGGTGGCCGGGTTGCCTTCGGTCTGGATGCGGCCGGCGGGGTATTCCCACGGTGAATGGTTCGATACGCTGAAGGCCAGCGTGAAGGTGGGCTGGTCGGCGTCTTCCCGCAGCAAGCGGTCCAGCTGGTTGAACATGTCTTCGTCCGACGCGCCCCAGGTGCCTACGAAGGCCGGGTCCACGAAGTCGGCGCGGTCAACGATCTGCTTGAAGCCATTGCCCAGGAAAAAGCCCTTCATGTTGTCGAAGTGCGATTCGCCGCCATAGATGAAGCGCGAATGGTAGCCGTGGCGGCCCAGCAGATCGGCCAACGAGAAGAAGCCGCGTTGCGAGCGGGGCAGTTTCAGCACGGCTTGCGCGGGGGTGGGCAGAAAACCCGTGACCACCGCTTCCAGCCCGCGCACCGAGCGGGTGCCGGTGGCGTAGGCGCGCGTGAAGGCCCACGATTCCCGCGCCAGCGCGTCCAGCTCCGGCGTGAGGTCGGCGCCGCCCAAGCCCGCGCTGTACTGCGCGCCCAGGCTTTCTTCCAGGATGATCACCAGGTTGAGCGGACGCGGCGTCTTGCGCGTGGCGGGCTGGCGATGCAGGCTGGGGTAGTCGGGGTTGGAAGGCGGGTTGGGCAGTTGGGCCTGCGCCAGCACCAGGTCGTGCATCTTGGCGTCGTCCATGCCGCCGTATACGTCCGATGCCGACTTCTCGTTCTTCATGCTGTAGATGGCGTAGAACACGTTGTAAAGCGAGTTCAGGGCCAGCGTGTTGAGCATGCCATCTGAGCAGTAGGCGACCGAGGACGGGTTGATAGGCCGGTGGCCCAGCGTGCCGCGGATGGCCAGGATGACGATGGCCAGGATGGCCACGCTGGCAAGCGGCATCTGCCACCAGGTCAATTGCGCATCGGGCTGGGCGTGGCCGAACAGTCCGAACGCGCCCCAGCCAATCACCGCCAGCCCGCCCAGGCCGCCCAGCAGCGCCAGCTTGTAGCCGCGCCAAAGCATGCCGGAGACTTCGCGCGGATGCTTCAGGTATTCCACGAACAGCCGGTTGGGCCGGGAGTCGTATTCCAGGATGAAAGGGGGCGAGGCGACTTCCAGGAAGGCCAGCAGGATGAACGCGACCAGATACCAGTAGCCGGCGATGGTCGCGGCGATGGGGAAGTGCCCCAGCAGGGGCGACAGCACCGCGGGCAACGCGGCCAACACGGCGATCTGGTGCGCGTCGATGCGCAGGCCGCCCAGCAGCAGCGGGAACAGGCCGCCAGCGTTACGCACGCGCTGCCATTGCCAGGCGGCCAGCGCCAGGCGGCTGAGCGTCAGCAGCGCAAACGCCGCCACCACGAAAATCAAGGTTGAATGCCGCATCGGGCCTCCAGGTTGTTCTGCTATCCGGCCCGAGGGGGCGGAATCAATCGTCCGCGCATTGGAGCAGGGCGCGCGTCGAAAATTCAGTGAGGTACTGCCTTCCGGTCACTTTCCGGGGGGTCATAGCCATTTCGTTTTGTAACTGCTTGGCGCCAGGCCGGGAACACGGCGTGCTGCGCAAACCCGCAGGCGGCGATGTGTCGCCGTGCGGCGAAGGCCGGCCGGACGTTTCGCGGGCGGAAAGATCCGCACACATTATGGGGCCGGTTGGCTTAACCCTTGCGGTGCGCCGCGATACCCTTACCGGTAACAGAGGGCCGGCGGTCGGAGGCCGGCCACAACGCCAAGGATAATAACCATGACGCGCACAAGAAAAATAGCGATCGGGATTGTAGGGGGTCTGGCCCTCGTCGTGCTGGTGTTGGGAGTGGTGATCGCCACTTTCGACTGGAACCGGGCCAAACCCATGATCAACGAGCGCGCCAGCGCCGCCATTGGCCGACCTTTCGCCATCAATGGCGACCTGAGCGTCAAATGGGAGCGCGAGCCCGACGAAGGCGGCTGGCGGGCCTGGGTGCCGTGGCCGCACATCATCGCCAACGATATCTCGGTGGGCAACGCGCCATGGGCGAAAGCGCCTTATTTCGCCACGCTCAAGCGCGGCGAGTTCAGCCTGGCGCCGCTGCCCCTCTTGCGCCAGCGGGTGGTCATCCGCCGCATTCAGCTGACCGAGCCCGCCGCCGACCTGGAGCGGCTGGCCGATGGCCGCGCCAACTGGGTCTTTACCTTGCCCGAGACCGGCGAGCCCTCTCCGTGGGTGCTGGACATCAACGAAATCGGATTCGACAAGGGCCGGGTGGGGCTGGTCGACGAGATCCTCAAGGCAGACTTGACCGTGCTGGTGGACCCGCTGGGCAAACCCGTGCCCTTCGCGGATGTGGCCGGCTCCGCGTTCGTGCCCGCGGACGGTGCGGCGCCCGCACCGCGAGATTACGTGTTCGGCTGGAAGGTGGACGGCAAGTTCAAGGGGCTGACCACCAAGGGCGAAGGCAAGGTGGGCGGGATGCTGGCCTTGCAGGATGCCAAGCAGCCGTTCCCGGTGCAGGCGGATGTGGCGATCGGGGGTACCAAGGCGTCGGTGACGGGGACCTTGACCGATCCGGCCAACCTGGGCGCGCTCGACCTGCGGCTGAAACTGTCCGGCGCCTCGATGGCGCAGCTGTATCCGCTGACGGGCGTGACCTTGCCCGATACGCCGCCTTACTCCACCGATGGGCACCTGGTCGCCAAGCTGAACAACCCCGGCGGCGCCGTGTTCGACTACAAGGATTTCAACGGCAAGGTGGGCAACAGCGACCTGCATGGCGACATCACCTTCGCCTTGGGGGCGCCACGGCCGAAGCTCACCGGCAAGCTCTCGTCGAAGCAGCTGCGCATGGTCGACCTGGGGCCGCTGATCGGCGTGCCCGCCGGCGGCACGGCGGCGGCGCCCGCCGACCGCGCCAAGGATGCTCCCGCCAAGCCCAAGGGCGGCAAGGTGCTGCCGACGCAGGCTTTCCGTACTGACCGCTGGCGCGATATGGATGCTGACGTCTCGCTGGACGCGGGGCGCATCGTGCATGACAGCAAGTTGCCGCTGTCGGACCTGACGGTGCACGTGGTGCTGCAAGACGGCAAGCTGACGCTGGACCCGTTCCGTTTTGGCATTGCCGGTGGCAACATCAACGGCACCATCAAGCTGGACGGCGCCAACGAAGCCCTGACCGGGCGCGTCGATCTGCAGGCGCGCCGTCTGCGCTTGAAGCAATTGTTCCCCGCGACGGAAGCCATGCAGAAGACGCTGGGCGAATTGAACGGCGACCTGGCGATCAGCGGCACCGGCAATTCTGTGGCGGCGTTGCTGGGCTCGGCGACGGGCGACGTGAAGATGCTGGTCAACGACGGCGTCATCAGCCGCAGCCTGATGGAGATCGCGGGCTTGAATGTGGGCAACTACGTCATGTCCAAGCTGTTCGGCGATGACGAGGTGAAGATCAATTGCGGCGCCGCCGACCTTGCCATGAAGAACGGCGTGATGACGCCGCGCGTGTTCGTGTTCGATACCGAGAACGCGCTGATCAGCATCACCGGCACCGCCGATTTCAAGAACGAAACCATGGACATGGACATCACGCCGGACAGCAAGGGCTTCCGCATCTTCTCGCTGCGTTCGCCGCTGTACGTGCGCGGCACCTTTGGCTCGCCGGACGTGGGCGTGCATGTTCTGCCGCTGGCCGCGCGCGGCGCAGGCATGGTGGCATTGGGGGTGCTGTTGACGCCGGCGGCCGGTTTGCTGGCGCTGATTGCGCCCAGCACCACCGACGAGAACGCCTGCGGCCCACTGCTGGAACAGATGCGCAAACCGCCCAAGGCGCCGGCGCCTGCCGCGTCGAAGGGGAAGTAGCCGCACGCCGGGCGCAGGCGTCTGGAGGGTCAACCCGGCAGGTTAGCCCCGCAGCTCAGCCCGGCGACACGCGTCGCGAGCCGTCGCGCGCGTCGTCGTCGGCGACGCACACGGTGTTGCGGCCATGGTTCTTGGCGTAGTACAGCGCCTGGTCCGCGCGTTGCAAGACGGCGTCCAGCGTGGCGCCGTGATCGGGGTAGCGCGCCACGCCCACCGATGCGGTGATGGGCGAACTGATGGCGCCCGGCGCGGGCTGCGCCGCCAGCCGCTGGCGCAGGCGTTCGGCTGCCGAAACGGCCGCGGCCAGCGATGCGCCGGGCATCAGGATGACGAATTCTTCCCCGCCCGAGCGCGCCAGCGTGTCGCCGCTGCGCGAGCCTTCGCTCATCAGCGTGGCCAGGGCCTGCAGCGCGCGGTCGCCGGCCGTGTGGCCATAGCGGTCGTTGATGCCCTTGAAGTGGTCCACGTCCAGGACCATCAGCGCCACCGGAGATTCGTCGGCTTGCAGCATCGCTAGCGCCTCGTCCAGGCCGCGTCGGTTCAGCAGGCCCGTCAGGGTGTCGGTCGTGGTTTCGCGGCGCAGGTCGCGGATCTTGTGGTGAATCGACGCCAACCCCATCAGCAGCGCGCGCTTGAGCTGCGCCGCCTCGAAATACCAGGACCGCACATTGCGGATGCGGGCCGCCGCATCCGGATCCTGCATGTGCCGCGCGATGCCCGCCAGCTCGCCCAGCGGGCGCGCGATCCAGCGCGACAGCAGCCAGATCAAGATCACCGACAGCAACAGCAACGGCAGGGCATTGCGGGCGGTGGCCATCAGCAGGTCGCTCAAGGGTTGCAGGGTGCTGTCCACCGGACGCTGCGCAATGATGCTCCAACCGGTGCTGGGCACTGGCGCATAGCCCGCCAGCATGTCGCGGCCCTGGCTGTCCGTGAAGCGCCGTTCTCCGGTTTCGCCGCGCCGGGCCGCGGCGAAGGCTTCGTCGTCGGGCGCCTTGTGCCCCAGCCGGCTGCGGTCGGGGTGAAAGATCAGCGTGCCATTGCGGTCCACCACATACAGGAAGGAATCGTCGCGGTAGAAATGCTGGCCCAGCAGGCGGTCCAGCACATTGTCCTCATGCAGGTACAGCGTGCCCGCGATATAGCCAAGATAGCGATAGTCGTGGGAGAAGATGGGATACGAGTACAGGATCAGCCAACGGCCGGTGCTGGTCTGGTAGGGCTCGCTGATGATGGGCTGCTTCGTTCGGATGGCGGTTCTGGAGGCGTCGCTCGTCAACTGCTGACCCAGCAATTCCGGATAGGCGGAGGACACGGCGATCACCTTGCCCTGCGGCGACACCACCACGCTGGAATTGAAGTGCCCCAGCTGTTCCTGCTGGCGCCGCGCTTCTTCCGCCATCAGCGCGGGCCGGGCTTCCATGTCGGCCAGCACGTCGGCGCTGTAGGCCAGATACCGTCTTACGTCGCTCAGGAAGGTATCGGTGGTCGAGGCTAGTTTGGAGGCATAGACGCGGTTGACCTCCAGCGCGTTGTGCAGCAACAGATCGCGCTGCACCAGATAACTGGCGTGCAGGCCGCCGGCCAGCACCAGAATGACCGACAGCAGGCTGATCCACAGGATCAGGCGCCGAAGGTCGATGCGGAACATGGCCGACTCCGTCAGGATCGGGCGGGGCCCGGCGGAACGCCGGAAGGGGGCATGCCCCCCGTCAGCGCATCCCAAGCGCACATGGCCTGGCGCGCCACCGCTTGCAAGGTCTTGCGGGTGGCGCCGTCACGCGCCTGAATGGACATGCCGTGCAGTACGGTCGTGTAGAAGGCCGCGAGGCTCTTCGTGTCGGCGCCGGCAGGCAGCTCGCCTTGCCCGACGCCGGCGTTCAGTCGGGCCAGGATGCGGCCTTGCATCTCGCGGCGGTTGTCGCACAGGAAGCCGCCGACGCTGGCGTGATTGACGCTCCCCGACGGCGCGCCCAGCACGATCATGCAGCCAGGCGGCAGGCCGGGGGCGGTGAAGCGTTCGGCGGCGGCAAGCAACATGGACTGGATGCCGCCGCGGGCGGTGGACGCGTCTTGCAGCGCGCGCCGGGACGATCCGCCTTCCGTTTCGCGGTAGAGCTCGACCGCTTCACGAAATAGTCCTTCTTTTGAGCCGAATGCCCCATAAAGGCTGGGCGAGTTGATGCCCATCGCTTCCGTCAGATCGGTTAGCGATGCTCCTTCATATCCCTTCGACCAGAAGACTTCCATGGCCTTTTGCAAGGCCTGGGCCCGGTCGAAGTTCCGGGGGCGCCCACGTTCTGCCATGGCGCGATTTTACTCGCGACCGCTATTTTGTGTTGATCGATAAAAAAATGATTGACGAGCGTGACGCGGCCCGGCGATGATATTTGTACTGATCATTACAAATTAAGGAAGAACGATGGGCAACCTGACTGGAAAAGTGGCTTTCGTGACGGGCGGCAGCCGTGGCATCGGCGCGGCCATCGTGCGGCGCCTGGCGGCCGACGGCGCCGACGTGGCGTTCACCTATGTCAGCGCGTCGTCTGCGGACGCCGCGCAGGCGCTCGCCAAGGAACTGTCCGTGGACGGGCGCCGGGCGCGCGCCATCCAGGCCGATTCCGAAGACGCGCTGGCTGTGCGGCAGGCGGTGGAAGCGGCCATCACGGAGCTGGGGCCGGTGGACGTGCTGGTCAACAACGCCGGGATTTTTGTCGCCGGCCTGATCGGCGACACCAGCCTGGACGACTACGAGCGCACGATGGACATCAACGTGCGTGCGCCTTTCGTCGCCATCCGTACGGCACAGGCGTCGATGCCCGACGGTGGGCGCATCATCAATATCGGCAGCTGCCTGGCCATGCGCGCCGGCCGCGCCGGCGTGGCCCTGTACTCTGCCAGCAAGTCCGCACTGATCGGCCTGACGCAGGGCCTGGCCCGAGACCTGGGCACGCGCGGCATCACCGTCAACGTGGTGCACCCGGGCCCGATCAACACCGACATGAACCCGGCGGACGGCGAACGCGCGGGCGAACTGGTGGCCGTGCTGTCCTTGCCGCACTATGGCGAAACGCGCGACATCGCCGGGATGGTGGCCTTCCTGGCGGGCCCCGAGGGCCGCTACATCACGGGTGCGAGTCTGGCGGTGGACGGCGGTTACGCCGCTTGATATCGCAGGTCAGAAAAGTTTTTTCGCACACGACTTGCACAAACCAAAAAACCTACATATAATCTTGCTTCTTCGCACTACACACATAACGAAACGCAGACAGCAGCAACGCACCGGCAACGGTAAAGAGCAGCTGAAAACGAATCGGAACTGAGTGGATTGCAGGGCTGTTAGCTCAGTTGGTAGAGCAGCGGACTCTTAATCCGTAGGTCGAGTGTTCGAGCCACTCACAGCCCACCAGAATTCAGGCGCCGGAACTCCTTGATGTATAAGGATTTCCGGCGTTTTTCATTCCTGGCTACGATCCACGTTCCAGCGTACGTCGGCGCTTTTGGTGTGAAATTGGTGTAAATGTGGTTCGTTTTGCGTTGTCGATTCTTGACCTCCGGATGAGACTGGAAAGGTGTTCAACGAACCCTTTGCAGGAAATTCATCATGGCAATCATCCAACGAGGCAACGCTTGGCGCGCAGATGTCTCGATTAAAAGAAAGGGCGAGAAGCCCATACGACGCACAGGCACGTTTGACACTCGCGCCCAAGCCGAAGCTTGGGTGCTCGAGATAAGAGGAAAGATCGATAAGGCCAGGTCTGATGATCGGGAAGTGCCGCCTCCGAGTCTGACCCTCACGATCGCCTTCAGCCGCTACCTCAAGGAAGTGACCGAATGGTCGAAGGCTGCGCCAGCAGGCGTGAAGGGCGTGAAGTCGGAAAAGTGGTTGAGGGACATGCGCAGCAAGGCTCGCATGTGGGCAAGTAGTCCGCTTGCTGGTGCTGCGCTCAGCAGCATTACCGAGTCCAAGCTTGAGGACCATATCACCGCTCGCCGGCTTGATGGAAAAGCCGAGAACACAATCCGGATTGATCTTGCATCGCTGAGCGGTCTGTTTGTGCATGCCCGCAAGAAATGGCGTCTTGATATTGGCAACCCTGCCGCTGGGGCCACGGCAGGCGTAGAGACGGCGCCGCGTCGCCAACGTCTACCCTCCACGGAGGAGTCGTCCCATATCATCGAACTGTTTACCCGGATGTGTGCGGCTCAGCAAACGGCAGGCGCGGCGCCACGGCTCACTCAGCTTGCTATCGTTGTTCCGGGCACGGATCGGACGATAAATGTTCACGCGCATTCATCGCTGCTGTATGTCCGGTCCGCATTCATCGCCGCCCAGCAATGTGCCATGCGCAGGGAGTCCCTCTTGAGCATCCGCTGGGCGTGGATCAACTGGAAAGATTCGGTGATCCAAGTTCCCCCTGCGTTCAGGGGGCCGGAAAACAAGGGCGTGCCCGACGAGGTGCCTATGTCGCCGATCCTGATTGAGGAACTCAGGATGCTGAGTGGGAACACCGTGCGTATTGGCGCTGCCCTGCAGGAGAAAGTTCTTGGGACATTGACAGGCGACAGGGCCTACAGGTTGCTGCGACGGGCTCTGAAAGAGCTAAATATCGACGAGGGCGCAGGCATACGCATGAGATGGCACGATCAGCGCCATCACGTCTGCTCACGCATGGCTGATGAAGGATGGACGCTGCCGAAGATTCAATCCGTCTCCGGGCACAAGGACCTATCGTCGCTGTCGCGATACACGAAGGCGAGCGCTAGGCAAACTGCTCGAGAAATGGCATCGCGTGCAAAAGAACAACGGATGGCACAGGCTGCCTAAAGGCCATCTGTTCGCCTACCAGTGTTGGCTAAGAACTTGATCGTTGTTATCTATTTTTTTGCCTCGGCTGGATGCCGAGGCTTTTTTTTTGTCATTTCTATATCGTTTTGCCTTTGTGAATCTGCATTCGTCTTTCATGATTCCAGCATCTCATCTCCTGGCGGCAGAACATGAAATTGATGGATATCAACGACCTGGCTCACTATCTGGGTACCAAGCCGGGATCGATATATTCGGCACGGCACAAGATCAAGCTCGGCCTGTTGCCGGCTAACGCGCTGCCCACCCCAGTTCCCGGCGGCCTTCTGAGATGGCATCCGACCGTCGTGGATCGCTGGGCTGGCGTTGGGGCCGAGTGCGCGGCGCCAGACACGGAGAACGTTGTGCCTTCGAGGGCGCCAGCCAAAAAGCGTGGCCGACCACGCGGAGCCGTACAGCTCGAATCCCTTTCCTGATTCTCAAGATAAGAAGGCCCATCGTTGCAGCGATGGGCCTTCGGCTTTCCCTTTGCAGAGGGATGCTAATGTTCAGCACATACAGAATATCAACTCGCCGGTCATTCTTCAATCGGCTCTGTTCCCGGCTTCCCGATGATGTAGCTCGCTTTTCTGAATTGGAAGCGCTTGTCGAGCCTTTGGATCTGCTGCCTTGGGAGTGGTGGGGTTGTGCATTAGAGGCTGCATCAACGGCGCTCGGACGCGGCGGGCTAAAACAGCTAATGCGTCGCCTGGAACTCTCCATCAAGACGTGTAGAAATTGGGAAAGCTTGCGTATCCATGCGCGCTCCAGTAGCGCGGCTCTGACACGAGCCGCCATCCTGCAGCAGGAGAGGCCCGCCAGATTCATGCGCAGGCATGCCCGCCTGGTCGAGCGTGTAGCTCGAGAATTGCTGATTCACCGGACCGAGGGAAATGAACGAGTCACGAAGGTTGGCCGAGAGGCTTGGGCCAGACGCGAGACCTATATCACTCAGGCTCTCCGACGCGAGTCGTTCAGAGAGCAGCGCTTAGCCAACCTGCACAGGAACAAGGAATCTGCAAGTCTGGCCCGCTTCTGGGCGCGCACTGACGGCGAGTCGGGCGCACTCGCGTGGGCCGTGCGCGATTTGGGGTGGCATGCGCGTGAATTCTTCATTAGCCCGCCTGCTGCCATGATGACCTATTTTCAGAATGGGGATATTAACGAGGGCTGGATCAATGCCGGCAGGCCCGATGCGAGAGAGTCCTATAGGTTTCTCATGGGCGTGTTGGAGGCGACACTTAAAGCAGCGGAGAAGCGAGGAATCAAACCCGTTGGGTTCCGTTGCATCGAAAGCAATCAGGGCGGTGCCGCTCATATGAATTTGATGTCTGCGTTTTGCAGCGGGGAAGATGGAGATACGTTCACGGAACTCCTCTGGTCGAAGTACTACTCGGTTATGCGGAAAAAGTATGCCGCTTGTATTCCTCCATCCGTCCTCCAACGCGGCGGATTTGGTGTGCGGGAACCCGCAATCAGCACACCTATAGTCAGTCGTGAGGTGTCGCCGGGCGAGCTTGTCCAGCAAGTTAACTATGCTCGAAAGGGCTGCACCTTGGCGAACGCTGACCGGTTGTTCTGCAAGCTGCACGGTCTGCGCCAGTTTGACGTTATCGGGGTGCGCGATGCAGAAAAGTGGGATTTTTTTCGTTCGCTGAACCCAGCTCTAATGCAGTCCGAGAGCGTGCCTGTTCGCGTCCGGGGGCTATACGCTGCAGCAATGCGTGGCGATTACAGGGCATGGCTGCGTCTAACTGATCGTCGCACCCCCGAACACCTGCGCGGCTCTTTCAATGACGGGCAGATACTCGAGTGCCTGTCCCTAGAGTTTGATCTAGACCAAAGAGTTTTGCTAATTTTTCCCTCAGCGCTTCCATCCACGCAAATCAGGATAGACAGGGGAGGTTTATCCATAGTGAATCTGACTCGTTCTGTGGGGCGGCCAAAGCGTTATGAATTTAACTTCGCGTCCCGCTCCAGCCAGGCGCTGCGGGCTGCGAGATCAGCTGCAGGAAGAAAGCCGTCTTCATGAGGTTGGCTGCAAGCCGATTTTTTAGATTCATGCAGCTGGGCCTATGGCCCCACAATCGTTTCATGATCATCTTTGCATGGTGGAGATTCAGGGGTAGGAAAAAGCGCAACAGGGCAACAGATTGACCTGCTCACTATGACGGCTTTTGCGAAGGAATTCGTCAGGGGCACACTTCTGCCAGGCTCCTATGTAGTGGGATGACACGGCGCCATCTTGCGAAACACTTCTGACCGATGAAAGGCCAAGTATTTCGTGTGCGCCATAGTTAATTTTCCTATTCCCCATTCAGGAGAAAGGCTAAGTTGTTGCCTCGATTCCATCGAGAGAGCTTCTGATACGAGCAGCCCACCGTCATCAGAAAATGAAATCCATCCCCCGTCGAACAGCGCATCAATATGGGCGCTGAGTAGCAATCCGTTGAACACATCTAATCGTTCATTGTCACTCGTGGATGCTGCCCATGGCTTGATGTGCGAAGCTCTAAGCAAGCTGGTTATGGCAAGTCCGGTCACGCAACATCGTCCCTGCCAGTAGTCCAACAGAGCAGCCCGAAAAAAGTTCTGCCCAATGCGCTGCACAACCAAGCGCTCGGCTTCAGTGGACCGCGGCATATCGACGGTTTCGCGGCGGAATGCATCGGCTACGCGGTCAGGTAGCGTCCGGGCATGGGCGGCGGCAGTGCGCAGCACGTCATAGAGTTCCTCGAAGCCGTTCACCCTCATGATGCTGACGCCGCCAAACGCTTCGAGCAAGCCAGTGGTGGGCGTACTGACAGTCAGAGCAGATGAAGTCATTGGCTTCACGAGAACAGTCTCCGGAAACCGAGCTGAACGCAGCTCCAGACCGCCGTCGTGCTCAAGCGGCGTCATTTCGAAGCCACAGTCAGAGGCAGCTTTCTCGATGCGCAGGCGGTCGAGCGGTGTCATGCTGCCGTTCCCACTAGCTTCTGGTAGCCCTGGCGAATCACGTCGGCGATGAGCGGACGCCTAGCCACGAGAAACTGGTCGTAGCTCATCATCCACCACTGCGCTGGCAGCGCATGCCATTGCATCATCGTGGTCAACGTTTCCAGGTCGAAACGCTCGGCGTACTTGCCCCAGTACTGGCCGGGCGGCGAGTCGGAAATGGCAATGTTATCGTCCCACTCCACCAACGCGTAGTTGGCAATCTGGTTGATGTCGCGGACACTCTCAATGCCTTGCTTCTTCAGGTACTGTTTTGGAAACAGGTGATGCCGCTCCAGCGCCTTCTTCTGGCCTTGGGCCGGCGGGTCCAGCAGATCCACCACGGGGCTCTGCGAGAACAGGGCCTTGGCACCCAGTAAAACTTGTGCAGCATAGAAGCCGAACAGCGCTGGACTGCGACCGGCCGATGTCGCCAGGCCCAACGGCAGCGTCTTGGTCCAGTAATCGTCCGTCAGCGTCGCAGCCTCTACGGTTGCGAGCCGGGTGAGGAACTGGTCGGCAGTCTTCAGTTCCCGAAGTTCGGCTAGGTCTTGCTCCATGCGCGACTCTGGTGACGAGGTGAACCGGCCGGTCAGCAGCGACATGAAGAGCCAGCGCGCAATAGCATTGCGCAACTTGAAACCTTCGACGTCGTACTCGGTGCGGCCCAACAGGTACAGCTGGTAGGCGAACACCAGAGCGTTCACCGAACTGATGGTCTTACCACTACGGTAACCGGCGGAGCGGACGACGTTCAAGAAGTCCGACCAGTAAGTCAGGTTCAGCACGCGCCCCTGCGCATCGCGCAGCTTGTCGAATTGGCTGTTGCGCTGCTCTAGGCTGACCTCGCCGCTAGCCAGGTCTTTCCCACGCAGCAGGGAGTAGACGTGTTCCAGCCTGGCCCGTCGGAAGGCCACGCCGACATCGACACGCAGCAGATGGTCGGGGTCAGGCTGGAAAATCTGGTTGAATGGGCTGGCCAGGCCAGCAGGCGCTGGTTGGCGCGCTACGCGGCAGAATTTCTCCAGCTCGGTGCGACCGTCGTCCCAAAACACCGACATCAGCGTCAGGATGAAATCCGACTGGTTGAGCTTCTTGCCTTCGCTGTTGATGCGCACGAAGACATCGGCCACTTGCTCCTCGGTGCATTGCTGTGAAATCTCAAGCGCAATGAACGGGAAGTTCGTCAGTCCAGCCAGCCGGCCGATAGCGTCGGCCACCTTCTCTTCCTCGGCGTCCGAGACTTCGCGAGAAGCCGTCAGACGCTTCAGGTACTCCCCAATGGTCTTGTGCGTCGGCCGGTTGAACACTTCGGAGATGTCTAGAATGAACTCCGGGTCCCGCTCGGTCGTAGCGTCCGGTACAGCGAAGGTGCCGCTCTGCGGCCGGAAGGCGATGCGGATGTGCTCGCGCTCGAAGTTCTCGCGCAGCACGGCCTCACGCCGAATGACGGCATACAGCGAAGTCAGGCGCTGCTGTCCGTCCACGATGAGCAGCGAGGGTACCTTCTGCTTATTCGTATCGCCGATGACCTTAGTCTCTACGCCCTCCGCACCGGTCTGCCAGAACAGAAAGTAGCCAACCGGGTAGCCACGATACATCGAGTCGAACAGGTCGCGGACCTTGGCATTGGCCCAGACGAAAGGGCGCTGGATGTCGGGCAGGCCAATGCGGCCGAGACGGATGTCGCTGATGAGGCTACCCAACGAGTAGTGAACTTCTTTGAATAGAGTCTCGGTCACGTGATGTACACCTCTTTGCGTGTCATTTTTCGATACCAGTCACTGCGGACGCCCTTTGTAACCAGCTGGCGGAGCTTTCACAGTCTTCGTAGACTTGGCTGCTGAGGTCAACTTGAAGAGTGACGGCTCAACTTCAAACACGCTCACAGCGACTTGCTGATTTCCGTGCACATGTGCAATGAGACGCTCGTGCTTAGGCAAAGGCACTTGCGCCGTCGACCCACCGAACTCACCTGAGTTGGCGAGGATAACCGGCTGATACATGTGGAAGTGCAGCGCCGCCACCATGTTGTCAAAGGTTTGTACGTCTTGGTTCAGTGCTGAAACCAAGAATATGTCCGACCTGTCGCGAAGGTCGGCTACGAGGTCGAGGTCCGTGGCGTCGTAGCAAATCGCTGCAGCGATGCGTGTCCGCGACTTGGCGCCAATTGGCAACTCGACCAGGGTGACATGCGGTCGGTGCCCTTTCACGCCCATCTTCACCTCATCCTTCATTGGATGCTGCTTGCCCTGCCAGACATACTGGAACGCTCGGCCGTGACCAGGGGATTCGGTCCGGATGAGCCACAAGCCTTGGTTGACAATGCCGCCCGCCTTGTGCGAATGAAGGAACGTCAAACCGGTAAAGATATTGGCGCGTAGCTTGTCTGAAAGACGTCTCAGCAGGAAGATATGCTCGGGATGCACAGCCAACTCGGGGAACAGGATGACGTCGACCACTGGGTCATCAGTCTTGTCGAATGCCGTCGAAGGACTTGCCGATGCCCAGGTCTTGAGCTTCTGATGAGCCAGCCGGCACACCTCGGCAAGGTGGCGCCGATGCTCAGCCAAAGTTCCCGGAGTCCAGTGCGTCGGGTCCTTGTCGTCGAACTCATTTCGCCGGGGGCGCATCGGCTGAACGATGGCTACGCGCAGCGGTCGGTCTTGCAAGGGTTCGTGGTCATCGACAGGCACCACGTACATCGGTGTCTTGCTTCGACGGCCAAACAAACTGCGCTGCACCACGATGCGCTCTTGAACGAGTGCGAGCAACTCAGCTGCGGTTCTGACTTCGCCAGCGGCCGAAGCGGCACTTGTCCGGAACTCGACTCCCGGCCATTGCAGGAGCGTGGATAGCAGGCTGGATAGCCACGGCGACACGGGCGCCGGCTCGTCCAGCAGACCTCGACCCGAGTTCAAGAGGCCGAATCGACGTTTGAACCAAGTGCTGCGCAGCCCGCTGTAACGACCTACCTCCTCAGTCACGAGGTACCGACGGCTCGTGAAGTCAAACTCCCCCGTCAAGGCCGAGCGCAGGATGCGACCCAGTCCATAGAGCCAAGCCTTCTCAGGCACCACCCATGATGGGCTGATATACAGCGGGTTTGTCACATCGCCTGCCTCAATGGACTCCACATGTAGAAAGTTTGGCTGCTCAGGCAACTCCACCAGCCTCGACCAGTCATCGCAACGAAGCACGATGTCAGCGGCACTGCGTCCTGCGGCCAGCTTCTCTTCTACGGCTGGATGACGAAGCAACGCGTCCGCGAGCATGAGCAAAGCGTTCTCTTGGTCGAAGAGATTGCTCGAATCGCTGATGATTTGCAGGAGAGATTGAGTTCCCTTCAGCTTGGTCGGGAGCCTCCGCGAACTGCTCGGACGCTTGTTCACTTGGGCAAGCGCAGCCGGAACGAATTGGCGCCAGTTAGATGCCCGTCGCCCATTCAACGCCACCATGAGCAAGTCGGGGCGACTCAACGCCATGGTGCGCACCACGTCCTCACGCACCCCTTCATCGTCGGTTTGCCGGAGTCCTTCCGACAACCACACACCGAAGCGCCGGGTATTTGGCTGCAGTTGCTGCGCCACGATGGCCAGAGGTATGGCGTTTCTCAGCTCGGTGCCCCGAGCGGGTTCGAATAGCGCCGCGCGCTGCAATGCAGCGTACATCTGCACCTCAGGGGCAAGTTCGACAGTCGCGGCGAGCGACACGTCGCCGATGGAGGCCAGGTAGAGGCGGGCCTGTTGGCGAAGGTACCAGGGCGATGCGGTTCGTTCGGTAAGAACGCGGCGCGCGATTGCCCCAAGGTCTTCCCGGTAGCCCTGAACATCCACTCCCTCCGGGTACTCATCCTGGTCGCGGAAGCCAGTCTCAACCGCGCCTGCCCGCAAAAGGTCGGCCAAGACGTATTCCGCGACGCGCACCTGCCGAAGCTTTGCCACGTCTAGGTCGGCCGCTAGGTCGAACAACTTGATGCTGAGGGCCTCGGTCACCGGACTCAGCAGGCGGGGATGAGGGAACAGGTCCAGCCCGCACCGCAAAAGCAAGACCAGCGCAGGGTTCTCAGCCCAACACTTGACGAGCTTACGTGCGGTGGACTCGAACTCATGCGACAGCACCACGCCCTGTGTTACCTGTTCGCCGGCAGTCTGGGACGAGCCCGCCGGGCTTTCAAGGTCCGTCATCGCCAGCCGGTGCCGCATCAGTTGGGCAATCCGCGTCGCGACGAACCGCTTTACGGTGTCGTCTCGCACGTCAGTATTGGGTACGGCAACCGTCGCCAGTGCCAACCGAGAGTGTTTAGGGGCGTCGACGCTGTCAATCTGCTCGGACACCCACAGCAGCCCGTCAAGGCCACCTGCAGCCTGCGCCAAAGATTCCAGGTCGAAGGTTCCACTCAACTCTGCGTTCAACATCTCCATCAGGGCGGATACATGGCTCTGCGCAGAAATCGCTCGGTATGAGGTAGCAATGCACTTTTCCAACGACAACTCAAGTGCGGTCTGGGCACCGATGCGGTCGCAGTGAGCTTTCAGGGCTGAGGCCACATGGCGTTTGACATGTTCCAGCACCGCAGCTTGACCAAGTCCGCCAGGTCCGTTCTTGGCTTCAACAACCAGACGCATGTCGTCCACATAGCGGCAGTAGTCTAGGAGCTTGACATCGTCGCCCATCATGGTGCCTTCAGTTGCAGACTTCTGCATGTCGCGGTCAAATCTGACGAGATAAGCGTTCGCGAGGAATCCCGACGCAACCAGCCCCTGGGGCAGGCCAAGCTCGAGCTCTTGATGCGCTTCACCGCGAATCAGTTCAGCTCCTTGCTGGTCTTCCGTGCGCCACCGCCAAGAGAAGATTCGTGCAGCTCGCTCCCAGAACGCCGCGTCCGCCGCCGCCAAGTCAGGCAGGCCGTGCGTCGTCCGGTGTTCGAGCTCCAGCTCCTTCAATTCCGAGAGCAACGCATTGAGGTCGACGTGGTCAAAGAACGACTTGATGTCCAGCGACACCACGAATAGCTCCCGCCGCGGCTGCAGTTGAGGGGTGAGTTCCGCGCACACCCGGCGAGGTCGCGCGAGGAAAGTCCGATAGTCTTGGAAGTACTGTCGATAGGTCCGACTGTTGCCCCACGAAAACTGGGCCCGAGGCCCGACACCGGCATTGGTGACCCATGTGCAGTGCAGGCGGTTGCCGTAGCTCACCACTCCGGTTGCACGCATCGCCGCAATATCAGCGCTCGTCGTATCGCCTTGCGCGGACTCCACGGCCTCCGCCAGGCACATCATGACCGCCGTTGCCAGGGTCTGGTCGCGAATGGACAGGTGGGCAAGTGGCCGCAGCTTCAATCGGGGATGTGCCGGCCCTGGCTGCACATCAGGCAAATCTGCCTGGTCCGGCTCGCTGGGCGTCCAGTCCTCGAACGTCGGCTCGGCTCCCAGGTCGTTGAGGTCAAGGTCCAACAATTGGTCGAGCGAAGTGATAGTTGGAGTCGGGCGAAACCACCAACGCGCGTTTTTGGGCGCGGGAACTAGCAGCAAGTCCTTCGGCCGAAACTCGGCTTGGCACACCTCCTTCCCCCACTGAACCAGATGGCTCTCCAGGTCAATGGTCGACGCGTCCAACTCCAGCACATCGGCGTACCAGTTGTGTCGACGGATGTAGGTGTGCGACTTCTTCCATGCCTGGGCAAGTACAACGACATCGCAGAGCTTCTCGCCCTTAGGCGGGAGGTCTTGATATTCTTCTTTGACGACAGACACGCAGCTCTCCCTTCGTTCTTATTGCACTCGGTTCCCCGAGATACTGTCTTCACGGGACATCAACTTAAATCAAACCCCTGCAGTTCAGGAGCAAGCTGCCGCCTGAATAGCAGCGCCTCATCCGAGCCCGGCGCCAACTCCAGGACGATGTGCGGTGCCCCAACGAGCTCATCCGGCGGCGCCGAGGTGGTCGTGACGATAAACTGGAACGGCGTCATACCACCTTCGCCAAGCTGTTCAGCTGCCTCCGCTGCTGCGAGGAAGAACGCCCGATACAGAAGTTCGCTCATGTCTGCCTCCCGTGGACAATCATGAACCAGAAAACCCGGATGATTGCTGGCTTCGGACACGGCGGAATCGAGCAGGCAGACTATGTCGCCGAGCAGCACTTCCAGCACCTGGTAGGCCTCGCCACCACGCGCCACTTCGAAGGGTCGCACCTCATGCCCGGGAACGAATCGTGCCTGTCCGGCGGCACCGAGCAGTCTAGTTGCCACGGTGGCCGTCAATGCCTTGATGGTGTCGACTCGCGACGATTGCTGAGACCGTCGGTTGACCTCGGCCGCCCGAAGCGAACTGAGCGCTGATTCGAGTTCCTGAAGTTGCTTCCGAGCCGCGACGAGCTCTGTCGTGTCGCCACCCTGGGCCCTTTGGGTATGCTTCACCTGAAAGTCGTCCCAAGACTGCTTCAAGAATGTTCGAGCGCTCTCACTGGTGGCAATACGAACACGCAATCGACTAAGGTCGGCTTTTTTTTCGGAGATGCGTTTCGCATAGTCGGAGACATCGTGCATTGCACTATCGAATTCCCGCTTCCGAGCTTCGTGGCGGTTGGAGAGCTCTGCCGCATTGGCTTTGACCTGTCTACCATCCTGGAACCAAGTCATGCTGACCGCAGTCTTGCGTCCCTGGATGTAACGACATTCGTTGAACTCCACATCCCCGTGGTCGCATCGACTGCCGTCCAGCCCTTCTAGTTGCTCCCGCAGCTTGGTCAGCCGCTCAAAGTCGGCTTGGTTCGCATCCACCAGGGACTTGGCAATGCCAGCGTCAAGCTCTGCTCTATCTCGAACCTTAGTCAGCTCATGTAGGCGTACCAGGTCTTTTGCAAGCGTCTCCTCTGCCTGCTCCACCTCATTCGTCCATTGACTCTCGTCCAACTCAGCCTTCTGAATGACTGCCTGAACGCGAGACTGAACCGATTCGTCAACTGTGGTCGCGAAGACGGGCTCGTCCTCTTCCGCTCGCACCTTCAGGCGCAACTGGCGGTCGGCATGGGCCAATGCGAAGGCTGGTGCTCTTTCAAGCTCAGGGATGCGCTCCTTACACTGTTCGACCTGCTTCTGCTTGGTCTCGATATCACGCAGCAGTTGGTCCAGCTCCTGGTCCACCAGACCGAGCACAGAGCCGACCAGCAGCGGAGGGTCTCTCCGTGACCGCTTGAAGCCCAGGCCTTCACCCTCACGCCAGTGGTAAAAGCCATCGAAGCGAGTTCGCTGCTCCCGGATGCACCAAGCCAGCAGATGGCGCCACTCAAGCGGCTGATTCGTTCCTGGCAAGGTGCGGGCTGCAAGCCTACCTATAGAGAACTGCTCCAGCGCGCGGCCGTAGCCGTCGAAGTCGTTTGGCACGGTGCCATCGAGCAAAGAGTTCAAAGCGTCGCACTGAGCGGCCAAAGAGTGGCTGTACAAGCCGTACGGCCGGAAGACCAGCCAGATGGTGCCATCCACATGGACCTTCGCCGCCACTCCGCCTTTGGGAAAACTGCCCGCCGCTTTGTTACGCAGGGTGGCGATAGCCGGTGCATCATCACCCAGCACGTACCTCAGTAACAGGCACAGCGAAGTCTTTCCGACGCCGTGGCCTGCGCTGGCCAAGCCCGAAGCATCGTTCGAGGCGGATTCTTTGGCCCAAACTATGTTCAGCCCGGGATGCAGGTCTATGGTGCGGGTGACCACCAACGGTTCACGGGATTCGACCAACCATATCGTTTCAACCCATAGCCTGGGCTGCGTGCGTACTGGTTTACTTGCCTTGAGCCAGGTTGACATGGCGTCCCCTCACTGTGTGCCGGTGGCCTTGGGGCGTACGGGCGCTGCCCCGCTCTTCTCGGCCTCCGCTGTCAGGCGCTGACTCTCTGCCAGCCACAGAAGGCGAGCAGCTTCGGGATGCTCCGGCAATTGGATGACATCGCGAGGTGGCGTGCCGACGCCGCTCGCGTAGAAAACCTCGCCCCCCCTGGTTGAACGCGCTAGCACATCAACGCTAACCAAGCGCTGCACAATGGGCAGGATGCGGCTCAGGAGCGGCGCCGCGTCTGCAATTCCGAGCGAACCTCGCAAGGCATTGAAGCGTGTGCTGTCAACAGAGCACAAGTGGTGCTCAGCTGCAGCCAGCGCAGCTACCGCTGACTGTATGTCTACTAGCGAGCAGCCTTCCGTTCGCTCAGCGACCAGGGCGGCCACCAGGCCGGCGAGGCGGCCTTCCTCGACGTTGCGAATCATCCCGAGCTCGGAGTACGACACTGGTGCCGGCTGTGCCGCCGATGACATGTTGGTCTGCTGATCCCACGCCTCCATCACCAGCCTTCGCGTCCGGTACTCCCCGTAGGTCCGAATCTCACCCTCCTTCAGCACTCGGAAAGTTTCGCTGGGGTAGTCGGCGCCCATCACGTCCTTGGGGTCGAGGATGTAGCGCAGCTCGTCGCGGGTGAGACCATAGAGCCGGGCGTAGTAGGCGTCGAGCTCGGCGCGGAGTTGGGCGCGGCGCTCGGGGTCCCACGCGAAGGGCTGGCCTTGGGCGACGGTTGGACGAGGGTCGTAGGTGTGAAGTTCGTGGGCCCAGGACTTTAGGTCATGGGCGGTGTAGGTCAGTTCGAGGACACGGGGGACGACGAAGGCAATGTCGCTGTCGGTGTAGTGGGCGGGAGGCAGCACAGGGAGCTGCTTGTATATGAAGTAGTTCAGGTGTGTGCCGCCTACCTTATGTCTGGCCACAAAATCGAGCACCATTGAGCACAGGTTGCCCAACAGAGCCGCGAGAGGGACGCCGGCGACAGCGGAGCGAAAGAGCATCAAAGGCAGGCTGTTGCCCACCCCCGCCCGTGGCACTGCCGACGCAATCACCGTGCGCTCGTTCGTCGCGTTGGTGATGTCGCGCCACCCCATCAACCACCGTGGGCTACGGCGGTCCATCCAGAGGTCGAGCAGCGCCCGCAGCGCTTCGACCAGCGCAGTGGAACGCAACGAGTCGGCCAGGGACGCCAGTTCGCTGTCGTCCAGGCGGGCATCTTGGTTCTGCGCGGCCCACTTGGGGAATTCGGCCAGGGCCTTGCGGGTTGTCATCCCCTCGCCGCGCAGTACTTCGTTCAGGCGCGGGAAGTGTGCCGTGAGTTCAGCCTCGGTGGGCGCAATGTGGGCGTGGGCCTGGGCCGGTGTCCAACAGCCGCTCTGCGGCACTGAGCCCGCCTGGCGATGGAACAGTTCGCCCGCCACCCATTGGGATAGCGACAGCAGCACGTCGGCCAACACGGTGTCCAGTGCAGTCGCATCCATCGCATCATGCAGAGCGAGCCAAGCACGCGCCACGCGCGTAGGCACGCGCGCGATGCGGGCTAGCACTTCGCGCTCATCCACCCAGTAGCGCGGGCGCACCGCGAAGGCGGTGTCTGCTTTCTGCGCGTCGCTCACGTCAGCAGTTTTCACCTCGCCCGGCCCCCCACCAGCGGCGTCCACGTAGGTCGCCCAGCGATGGTCAAACTGGTGAATCATCTTCGCCTCGTACAGCGGTAGGCGCATGGGCTGGCCTGCGGCAGCGGGTGCGTCGGCGAACAGGCCGCTGTCGCTGGACATGTGGAACATCGCCTGGAAGCGGATGCCCCACAGGTTCACTTCTGGCTGCAGCAGTTTGCCATCGTCATCGGCCTGGGCCTCGGCGATGAGCACGGGCGCGGCGCGGTAGAGCTTCTTGGTGAGCTCGGCGTCGCGTTCGCTGCGGAACACTGGGCAAGTGCGGGTATTGGGGTTGATGAGCGCGAACTCATCCGGGGACAGCGAGAAGCGGCGCCGCTCGTCGTACATCGAGTCAACGGCGAGGGCGTAATGCACGAGCTGAGTGGGCTCTTCCGCAGGCCCGAGCGTTACGAGCGAGAACGGCGTATCGGGGTGAACCGCAGGAAAGATGCGCCGGGCATTGTCGAAGCCATAGAACGAGACAAGACGTCGACTTCTGACAACTCCAGAGAAGTAACGCTTGGTGGAATCGTCGGTACCCAGACCAGAGGGCACAATGAAGCCGGCACGGCCGGCCTGATTCGTGGCCTGTTTGAAGGTTTCTGCAAACAGCGCATACGTGTTGACGTCGCCCACTCCGGTGAGAGGGTACCGGCGGCTGTCGTGGGCATAGAGGCTGGCGGCCTCGGCGCCTCGGCGCGCGGCGATGAAGCTGGCGTACAACGCCATCTCGGCACGGTTAGGCGGGGTCAACCCCTCGGCGCGCTCCAGGTCGGGGTTCACGCGGTGCAGCAGCACGCCTTCGCGCAGCCACTCAATGCGCTGAACGCGCTCGGCCTTGTTCTTGGCCATTGCCACCAGCGGGCTGCGTGTGGCGAAGAACTCCTCCTCCTGTAGTTTGATGCGCTCCCACGGAGGGTTGCCCAGCATCACGCTGAACCCCCCTGCCGCAGCCACCTGCGGGAAGGCGAGCCACCAATGGAAGACACCGTGTTGGCGGCAAAGCGCTTGTGCGACATCTTCCACCTCTGCCTTGGGTTCCTGGCCGCTCAGCACGCCCCAAAGGTAGCCCGAAAGTGGAATCGTCTCGTCAGCCCCAGCCAACTTGGGGGCCAGGAAAGCGGCTACGTAGGTGTCGGCAAGTCGTGCGAAGCTGCTGTGCTGCGCCTCTGCCTGCGCAGATGCCCAGGCGTCGCGCTTCGCTGCAAGGTGCGCAGGCGTTTCGTCGTCCAAGGTGTCAACGCTCACGGCCCGCATCGCCAGGCCAGCCTTGGTGAGCAGGTCGCCGCCAGCGATGGCGCGCCAGCTCTTCAGGTCTGCCTTGTTCTGTTTCTTCAGGGCGCTGGCCACCGTCTTGTCGTCACCCGAGAGCGCGGTGTATGCCTCGTCGGGGATGCCGTCCTCTAACACCTTGGGGTCCAACACGCCTAGCAGCGCGTCGCCCACGCGCAGATGATGGTCTATGAAGCTCAACGGACGGTCGGGCGAGTAGGCCTCTAGCCACAGCGCCGTCTTGGCCAGTTGGATGGCCATGGGGTTCTTGTCCACGCCAAAGATGCAGCGGCCCACTACGTCGCGCAGCGCGTGGCGGTAGTCCGATGGCGTCGGGGCTCCACCTTCTCGTTCGGCCGCCGCGCGGTGCAGTGCCACCTCGTCGGCCAGGCGTCTCGCGGCCGACAGCAGGAAATGACCGCTGCCGCAGGCGGGGTCGCACACGGTCAGTGCCAGCAGCGCCTGAATCGGCTGTTCCGGGTTGGCCTTCACCGTCTGGGCGATGACCGGCTCCAGCGCGCTCTTTATGAGCTCCCGCACCAGGCTGTCAGGCGTGTAGTAACTGCCGGTCAGCTTGCGGGTGTTGCCCTTGGTGCTGGCATCAGTCTCGTCGTCGCCGACGAAGGCGAGGCGGGCGGTCGTGGGCGAGGCCAGGCCCTGCAGGTCGGGCACAAGCTCCAGCAGGCTTTCATAGACGCTGCCCAGTTCCTCGGGGCCCATGTCGCGGTAGTTGACACGCGACAGGCCGCCATCCGCACGGAACCAGCCGAGCTGGAACACGGCCGCTAGCAGATGACGGTTGTCGAGTTGGGCGGCGTCCAGGTGCGGGCACTGGTCGGCATCGAACAGGCCGCCCAGCGCGGGCAGCCCCAGAGCGGGCTCGCCGGTGCCCAAGGCGCCGAAGGTGACGTTCAGCGCCTGCCACAGATCGGCATGCCGGTCGTGTTGACTGCGACGGACGGCGCGCTCGCGCAGCCAGGTGAGGGAGTAGCCAGACAGGTAGCGGGCCTTGGCCTCGTCACCGGCACCCGGGGCGAAGACCAGGCGTTCTCCGCTACCCCGGTCACGCCGGTCCTCTACCGTAGCCAGGAAGATGAAGCGGTAGACCAGGCGTAGCAGCTCTTCGAAGAAGGCCTGCCGGTCGTAGCCATCCTGGGTGCTCTGTAGCGCGGCCCGCAGAGCGCCATTGGCCGGGTGCGAGAGAAAGCCTGTACCCAACGCCCGTAGCGCCTCGGCGACCTGATAGCGCAGCTTGCCGCGTACAGTGACGCCGGCTTGTTGACCTGCGACACGCCAGCGTTCCCAGGCGCAGTCGGCTGCCGGTGCCTCCGTGGAACCAAAACGTGAGGCATGGGCCAGCAGCCAGAAGGCGCTGAAGTCGGCCAGCAGCTCCTCAGTGAAAAGCGCCTCGAGGTCGACCTCAATGTAAGCCGGGCGTGTGAGGCTGGCATTGTCGCGCAGGATACGCAATATCAGGCCGTTGCTGACTATGGCCCAAAGCGACGCATCGCTGGCATTGAGTGCCTCCTGAGCCAGCATGAACGGGCTGCGGCGGCGGGTCTTGCCAGTTTCAGGGTTGGTTTCGCCAAATCGCTCGGCTGAACTGTCCAGCGGTTGGTCGAAGCCGGCGAAAACCAGTGGCACCCGTCCGCCGGTGCCCGCATGCCCGATGCCGTATTCGTGGCCAGCGTGCTGAATGGCCGGGCAGCGTGCGGCATCATGGAAGTGCAGAACGTCGCGCAACAGTGGCAACAGCCACTCTCGGATGGTGACCTCGTGGGCTTGCACATCCTGCCGTTGACGTAAGGCTTGGAAATCTTGCCAAAGGGTGAGCGCAATCTTGAAATCGCGAGCAATTTCGTCGCGCAGCTTCAGGCCCTTGGCAATTCGGTACTGTTGCTCGGTCTGCTCGCTGCCCTTGGGGTCTGCCAGCAGGGTCAGCCGGGTGAGCTCTTCAGCGGGTAAGAGCCCGCCTTCGATTCGAATGGCGCGGTAGGCGACCTGGTGGAGAGGCTTCTTGGCCATAACATCAAGCTCCCATGGCGTTGGTGGCTACTGCAGCATCGGGCAGCAGCACGTACAGGCCCATCACGTCGACTGGCAGACTGGCGGTGACCTGGTAGCTGCCGCGACCTTCGGCAGCTTCGCGAACACGGCGATGGTCAGACAGCAGCGCCTGGGCTCGGGCTTTAGCCATGGCCTCCAACTGGGATTGCCAACTCGGCAGTGCGTCGAGAGCACTCTGAAGTTGACGGTCGCGCAGTGGTGCCGGCATGTTGCGGGTGGCTTCGGCGCCCAGCAACTGTCGGGTCATGTCAGGGTCAAGTTCAGAGAAAGGCTGGGAGCCGCTGGCGGCCACAGCGACCGCTTCCTCGCACATCAGCAGGCGTGTCTGGCTGCCATGGGTAACAGTGAGCTGGTGACGGATGCGGAGCAACAGAACGGTGGTTTTAAGCGACACGCTTTGCACGAAGGCAGCCCCGGCACGGGCGACCACAACGTCATCAGTCGAGGGCATGCTGTCGTCAAGTGCTTGCTCCAGCAGCGTGTCGGCCAGTACAGCCACCAGCGGGTGAGTGCGGTGGACAAAGGCAGCCCCTTGCGCCGCAGGCTGCTGGAAGTCAATGCGTAGTGTTGAGACCAGTCCTTCGGCAGCGAGCCGCTCGCGTACGGCGGGAGGCAGGTGCTCGGTCAACAGCTTGAAGTGCTGCTTGACGGGTTGCAGCGGCGAACCGAGCTGAGCGGCGGCACGTTTGACGAAGCGCTCGACTTCGGCTTCACCACCGAGCGCTGCCGCAGACTTGTGCCATTCTGGCAGCACGTCTTCTGGCTTCAGGCGGCGTTGGGCAAAGATGGAGCGATTCTGCTTGGCCTTTTCTTTGGCGCTTTGCCAAGCGAGGTCAATCTCTTTGGCGGGTTCGCCAAACAAATCCAACTGCGACCGAGCGTTGAGTGCCCCCTTGCGCAGCAGCACGGCATTCATCAGCGCCTGAGTGAGCTTGCCTTCGTTGTCCGGCATAGGGACCAACACGCCCAGTTCTTTGCGGATGCTCTCGGCCTTACGCAGAATGACCTGCAGAACAGCACCGTCTACGGGGTTGTCTTCACCGTACAACATGGTGCTGCGCACCTCGCGAGCCTTCTGTCCGAAACGGTCTACACGCCCTTCGCGCTGTTCGTGGCGGGTCGGATTCCAACTGAGGTCGTAGTGGACGACGGCGGTGAACAGACCCTGCAGGTTGATGCCCTCGGACAAGCAGTCCGTGGCAACCAGGATACGGGACTCGCTATCACCCAATTGGTCGACTGCCGCCTCCCGCTCGTCTGGGGTCAGCTCGCCAGTCACGGCCTTAACGGCGACTGCTTTGAACTTTGCCTGTAAAGCTGCTGCCAGGTAGTGCGCCGTGGCGATGTAGCGACAGAAAACGACTGGCTGAAAGCCTTCTTTCAAAAGGAGGGCGACATGCTCCTGCAGTTTGGCGAGTTTAGGGTCGTTTTGCTGGCCAGCCAGGGCTGCGGCGCTGGCCATCAGTGCTTCCAGGCGCTGGCTGTCTTCTGTCTTGGCACTGGGTTCGAGGTCGTCTGTGGATAGTGCGTCGTCAGTACCGTCCAGTACCCGGTCGGTGGCCTGGGCTTCGAACTCTTCCAGGGATTGGCCCTCAGCCTGACTGGCTTCGCCGAAGGCACCTTGCAGCCGGGTTCGCAGCGCATTTACAGCCGCGGCCGGCGATGACGAGATGCAGCGCAACAGCGCAAGGGCGGCCCACCAGTTCATGCGTTGTTCGCGCAGCGCCTGCCCTTCGGAGCGCTCGACAAGCTCACGAGCGTAGGCCAACACGTCGTTGAACAACTGGCCCCAAGCCCCGGTGAGTTTGTAGGTGATTTCAGCCGTGCGCCGGTCAGGGAACATCGAGCTGTCCTGCCATTCGGCGATGTCAGGCCGTCGGCGCTGGACGAAGTGCCGAGATAGGTCTTCACGCAGGTCCGTGCGTTGACCAGCGGGTAGGTCCTTCAACTGGGTGAAATCAGGCCGCAGCAGGCCCAGTAGATTGAAGAAGGCTTCCTCGTCTCCGCTGTGCGGTGTGGCGGTGAGAAGCACCAAGTGACGTGCCTCGTCGGCTGCTAAGCCCTTAAGCAACTGATAGCGCTGTTGACGCCCCTGGCCAGCCTGAGTGCAGGTGTGAGCCTCGTCAACAATGACAAACTCGGGGCAGAAGCGTTGGAAGGCTTCGCGACGGCGCTCAGACTTGATGTAATCCAAGCTGACCACCGTGTAGGGGTGGGCATTAAACACCGATGTGCCAGGCGGCAGGTCGCGTTCCAGGCGGTCAGCAGTGTTGGAGCGAACAACAACGGCCTGGATGTGGAAGCGCTCCGCCAGCTCGCGCTGCCACTGCTCGCATAGGTGCGGCGGGCACAGCACGGCAAGGCGCTGAATCTCGCCGCGGTCGAGCAGTTCGCGCGCGATAAGCGCACCTTCAATCGTCTTACCGATACCGACATCGTCGGCTATCAGTAGGCGCACAGTCGACTGCTTGAGCGCCATCAGCAGCGGCACGAGCTGATAAGCCCGCGGCTCGACGGCAATGTTGCCAAAACTGCGGAACGGTCCGGCGCCGCTTCGTAGCTTGAGCTGCAGGGCATCCAGGAGCAACTGGCTGGCCGAATGATTGCGCGCCTGAGCGACTGAGGGCCAGGGGAACGAGGCTGGTTGTACCGGTTGACGTTCCAGGGGCAGGTAGATGAGCGTTTCGTCGCGCTCACCACCTCCCAGCGGTCGCAACCGCAGGGTCTGCGTATCGGATTCGGGCAGAACTATCCACTCGCGGCCACGAGCGGAAACTAGGCTTCCCGGAAGGAACTCCGGCGTTGGTGCATTCATGTCGTATCAGGCCTTTCCGGGGCCGAAAAGGTCGGCGTAGTTCTTGAAGATGTCGGACCAGCGGGCTTGCTCTTTAGGGAAGCGCACCACTAGGTAGCCGAACTCATCGAGGACTCGGTCGATGGCGGCGTCTGCTGCACGCTGGGTTTCGGTCTCATGGTGGGGACCGTCAATGAAAACAGCGAGGTTCAGGTCGTCGTAGAAGAAGTCAGCGCAAGCGTTGGCACCGGCAACGGTGTGTTGGCCGCGGTCCGGCTTGCGGTAACAATGTTCATTGACGTGGTCCAACCAGGCTTGTTCCAACGTGCTTCCGGCAGTGCGGGCAAGCTCTTCGTCGTGTTCCTGTGGGGCACGACCGTACGTGCCCTGGTGAGCCCTGGCCGTCGTTAAACGACAGAGGATGTCCAGCAGGAGCCCTCCGGCGTCCTTGTCCTTTCGGTCGATTAGCGTGTGGTCAGGCTGGTTGTAGTAAGAGAGCAGGCAGCGGTAGCAGCCAGCTTCGCACAGTGGATTGCCATCATGGTCGAGCTCTTCTGTCAGTTCGTTCCGGGTCCATGGGTGACCGGTAGACGGTGTCACAAAGTGCATGACCTCCAGAGCCTTGGCAGCGACGGCGGAGAGGGCTTCAGGCTCAGTGGCAAGGCGCGTGAGTACGCCAGCACCGCCCTCGGCAGCCTCGAACAGCAGAATGGACTGGCGGTTGTCGCGCGTGGGTAGCGGCTCAGCCATCAGTTCGCTCTCTTCGAGCTGGTAGACCGCCTCAATACCGCGCTTAAGCGCGTACTGCAGAGTCGTGAGAGTCTCGGCCGTAAACTCGCCAAAGCGGTGATGTGGCCGTACGATGAGGATGTTTCGGCGGTCTTCGACGTAGGGAACAATGCGTTGCGGCGGGGTCTTGTCAGGCGGTGCCTCGCCCCCGTTCTCAGTCTCTTCACTGCCGTCGTCGACTCCGCCGACCCAGTGGCCGGTGACTGGATTCATCATGAAGCCCTGGATGGACTTCTCCTTGCGGCGTCGCCAACCGAAGTTCATACGCCAGACCGTGGCGGCGGGACCGTACTGCATCTCGAGCAGGGGTCCTTGGCTGTCCTCAACGACCGTAGTGACCATTTGTAGATGGCCTTCCGCTTCGGCAAATTGCAGGGTGGTCTGCATCTCATACCCCTGCCTTACCCGTTCCTCTTCGTTGGCGGTGATACGTTCAGCCCGTTTGGTAGAGACGTTCTCGATGCGATACAAATTCTTGACATCTTGAGCCTCCGCGAGCGAGGCTCCACAAGAAACGCAGCGGTCTGAATCGCGCTGGGAGCGGAAGTGGCCGTAGCCGCAAGCCGGGCACAGGCGTGCGACCTCGGTGGGCAGCTTGGCGCCTTCAGTCACCTGGTCCTGGCCGGTGATGGTCAGCAGCGCCTTGGTCACTCGGTATTGGCTGCCCTCGTGGTAAATGAGACTGTAGGGGCCGAACTCACCGAGCGCCAGGAAACGTGGACGAGACAGGAAGCTCTCGCGGCCGATGGAGCCCCGGCGTGCAGGCAGGTAGGCCAGTAGCGGCAGGCGCGGGAAGTTGTAGCCTGGTAGGAAGCCCTGGGAGGCCAGGTAGCGATAGGTGTAGAAGTCCGAGTTGAAGGCACTATCACCGGCCAGTAACAGGTCACGCTGCTTGCGTGCCTCGTTGTGGCGCTGCTGGGCTTCACGGCGCTCGCGCTCGCTGGCCGCCGGGTTGTTCTCAATTTTGAAGTTCAGCTCGATGGCTTGTGCCGTCGCACGGTAGAGGTCGCGCCAGCGTTGCAGTGCACCGTCGAACTCATGGTACGCCCGCTGGAAGACCGATTCAGCCCAGTGCTCGCTATACCACGGCGCGTTTTGGGAAGTGAGCTCGGAGGTCAGCATGCCCAAGACCTTGAGACCGCGTTGGTGAGCTCGCTTTTTGGCTTCCGGCTTGTCGAGGTCTACCGTCACTTCTTCGGTGACTGGCAACGCCTCCGGCTGATTCATATCCAACAGGTCACGCACGCTGTTGCCCAGGCGCTTGCCTGTCTCGGCGAGCCAGATAGCATGCATGTGGCTCTTCACCAGTTCCAGATTGGCCAAGTCCAGGGTTGGAGCATTGACTTGGCCATGCACCATGCGGACGGGGTCTCGGAAGTAGTATTGGTCGTGCGGACTCTGCGATGCGCAATACGTGATGACCAGAGCAGGCTGCCCGGCCCGCCCCGCACGGCCGCTACGCTGCGCGTAGTTTGCCGGTGTCGGCGGTACGTTGCGCATGTAGACGGTATTTAGCGAAGAGATGTCAACGCCCAACTCCATGGTCGGAGAGCAGAACAACACCGGCAGCCATTCAAGCTCTACGCCGTTCTTGTTCCGAAACTCATCGCGGTCTTTGTCGGTGTAGCGGAAACGGGCTTCGCGCTCAAGCCTGTCGTCTTGCTCGACCTGGGCCGTGTGCTCACGAGCTTCGAAATCGAAGAGTTGATGCGCCGGATTGGACAGTAGGCCGGCAACGTTACGGTAAAGGGTACGGAAAAACTCGTTGTCCTCTGCTTGGCGCTGGCTCTGGCCCAGACCCGGTTCCCACAGCAGCGCGGTACCGTTGAGTTGCCAGCCAGTCAGGCCGACATCCGTCTCTTCGCGCTTGACCAGACCGTACGACTCAGCAGCTTTAAGCAACGCCGCAATGACATTCGGGTAGGTTTGGTCGTTGATGTTCTTGTAGTAGGGGTTACGACCACCCCATGTGCTGCCCTGGCGTAGCTGCCTTCCCAGGCGAGAGCGACTGGAGCCTATGACCAGAAAATCCTCCAATTGCAACCGACGTCCACGGCGGTCGGTTTCTTCGCTCGGACGAGACGTGACGAACCATCGCGCCGGAACTGGTCTCTCGTCCTCGGTGAATCCCCAGGGTTCGCACAGGTTGGCGTAGCTATGCGTACGCAGCTGCTCAAGTTCGGTACGGTCAAGGTAGCGCGTGGCGATGCAAAGCCCCTGGCGCATGAAGTCGAACAATGCACGCAGAACCACGACCCGCTCAGCGGGTGTAGCCGCCTGCAAAACCTGGGGCGCCTCGGCCCATTCTGTAGCGTCGGCGGCCAGGTCGTCGATGTCCTGGTAGCCAATACGGACTAGCCCCAGCTGTTCAAGGTTGGGATTATTGTAGCGCCAACCGCGCCTAAGGTCGAAGTAGGTTCGATAGCCCAGGATGCCGCGCATGGCCTCCTGTACCTGCCGGCGCGTGTTGCCCTTAACCTCGGGCTGTTGCATGTATTCCGCCCGCACGGCCGGGTCATCGCGGTGAAATCCCAATGATTCAAAGACCGCGTTGGCGACCTCGCGTTCTGACAGACCCTGACCGCCGTCCTTATTCACGGCCGACAACAGCGCCGCGCGGGTCAGCAGCACTTGCAAGAAGTCGTTGAAGTGCCCCGCCTGCAGTGCGGCATCTTGCCGGTTGTCGGAGAAACCCAAGACCTTCTTGGCCTCGGCAGAAAGCTGCTGGTCCTGCTCGTACAAATAGCGCAGTGCCGACAGCGTAAGCATCGTCGTGGCTGAGCTACGACCTTCGCCCGATAAGGAGGTCAACCGCAGGGCGTCCTTGCCGGACGAGGTGTGCGAGATGCCACATGCCAGGCAAAAGCGGAAGGCGCCGGGGATGAACCAGGCCTGCAAACCCTTGTCGGTAGTCGTAATTCCGTCAGGTCGAACCTTGACAGCTTGCGGGGCAAACTTGCGCTGGGCCGACTTGATGCGCCATTCCCCATCAACCCGCTCTTCCAGCCAGGTTTCAGGGTAGCGTTCCAGAACCTCCGGCTCCCACAGGCCGCGGTCGTCGGGCATCAGGAAGCCGAACTTGACTGCGTCGTCGTCGTGCTGCCGCTCGTCGATGTTGCGAACCGCAAACCCTCGGCCTTCTGGGCCTTCGGTGTCCCAGACGGGGATGTATTCCTGGCCGCAGTCGCGGCAGAAATGCACGTGGTAGTACCGCCGCTGCCGGTCGTCATCACCGGAGACGAACTGCTGGCCGTCCAACGTGATGGCTCGGTTTCCTGCGGCTTCGAGTGTCGTGTACACCTTGCCACCCCCAGCGATGAACTGGTGCAGCTTGAACGCAAATAGACTCTTGCCAGTCTCGTCCGTGACTGCGTAGGCGCGCAGCATGAACTGTTGCAGATAGGTCAGACAGCTCTCGATGGGTTCGCTAGAGGCCTCGTGCAACCTCTGCGATGCATCTGCCAGTGTGCGCGGACGTGCTCGACGCGGCTTGTCGTCCTCGTATGTCAGGCCTAGGGTGAGCTCGACCCAGACCGACATCGGATGCGCGGCCATGGCATCAAAGCTGAGGTCCGTCGGTACGCCAGCTCGGATGGCGTCCCCCAGTTTGTTCCTCACGGTTTCGAGCGTCTGACTCTCGGGCGTCGTGCGGCGAAGCGTCTCGGTAATGACATTTCGATCCGCGATTGCTGTGCCGAACAGCCTCTGGGCCACCTTCGCCACTACGGCGTTGCGCTCCATTTGTGTGCCTTCGGACGCCATGGTGGCCGAAGTGCCAATGCAAATGAGTTCTTCAGACAACGCCTCGCGCACGCGCCTTACCAGCAATGCAACGTCTGCCCCTTGGCGGCCCCGGTACGTGTGCAATTCATCTAGAACAAGGAAGCGCAAGCCCTGAGCATTACGCATTACAGCCTTGTCAATATCATTCTGCCTGGTCATTAACAACTCAAGCATCATGAAATTTGTTAGCAGTATGTCTGGGGGACGTGCTGCCATAGCCTGTCGCTCTTCGTCCGACTCCTGTCCCGTATATCGACCAAAAGAAACTGCTCGCGTAGACGCGTCCGATCCTAAGAATTTCTTCAACTCCTCAAGCTGGGAGTTGGCCAGTGCGTTCATCGGGTAGATAACTATCGCACGCGTACGTGGGGCCGGGTCCGCCTGTTTTGCCTTCAGGCAAGCATCGACGATAGGGATGAAATAGCTTAGTGACTTGCCCGAGCCTGTGCCAGTGGTTAGAACATAACTCTCACCCGCCAAGGCCAAACTGACGGCTTCAGCCTGGTGTTTGTGCAGCGGTAGCGTTACTCCGGCGGATGTTGCGGATTTTCCCAGCCTGAAGATGCTCGAGCATTCTGGGCTCAACTGTCCCGCACGCACGAGGTCATCTACCGTCCCTCCGGACCGGTATGTAGGGTTAATTTGAATTAAGGGTTCAGGCCAATAGCGTTGACTTTCGTACTCACGGTCAACGTGTGCCCGAATATCATCTGAGCGGATACGAGTGAAGCTACGGGTGAATTGTCTGTATTCGGCAACGATATGCTCGCGAAACTGAAAAACGTCCACCTTTCCCTTCCTCTAGTTGCCGTTTGTCGTCCAGATGAACGCCCTATGAGCGGCCATATAGCGTTGACTGCGTTTTCTTTACCAGTACGGCAAAAATTGAAACCGTCAAGCCCGCGCCCTAATATCCATGTTGACACTATCGTCCCAAACGAGTTTGGGCGCGTTGCGGCAACCTATTTACGTTTTGAAAAATATTAGGAATAGTACCGCACCCGTGCAAAATGGTGTAGACATTCAAAGAGCTTGGCGTTACCTGAGCTGGAACTTCGGCGAACACCGGTTTTCTTGGGCAAATCTTCGATGGCAGTGCTGTGCAAGCACTACGCTCGGCAGCTTTGGCCTGCGAACGTGGCCCACCTGTGCCCACTGCTTTCGGCCTACTGCGCCCTAACGATGGCGGCGCGGTGTACATGCGCAATACAGAGCCACCCCGTCGTTCGGCCGAGGCACTGGCTACACGGTTCGCAATCAACCAGGATGCTGGCCGAACAAAAAATGCTTCTGTAGCAGCTAAAACCCTCTGCCAAACCTGCAGTAATCGTTACGGCGGCTCCTTTTCAGTTCCCATGTCAACCGCCCGTAAATTTAAATTTCGAGAGGGCAAGGCGTAGGAACAATGGTAAGCAGTGACCACCTTCCGGGCTACTCATGCATGAGGAAATTTTCCGTTAGCGGCGTGCCTTTTCCTTGCATCTGAGGATAAAGGACGCAGGAGATTTTCAAGTTGGTACTTGCGAGCTTCAGCTCGCCACTTTTCTCTGCATGGACTCCCTTTTTATTTTTACATTCGACGATTCTCTAAAAATTGACCGATGACTTGGGCGTTTTTATTTTCAGGGCAGCTACCAGTCGTCGCGTTTAAGCCCAAAGTCCCCCAATCGAAGCTACAAGAAGTCCCTGGCTTTCTCGGGCGAATCGCTGAGTGGGCGCTAGGCGGTACTCACCGGATGCCTACCTCGAGCCGGCCTGGCGTACGCGCGAGGCGACCATAGAAACAGATTCGATGAGTCGGGGACGCCGTCTCCTACCGCTTGCCGCTGCAGTATGGGCTAGGCAAGCACGCCCTCACTGCCAGGGTATTGGAGCGCAGGGGTAAGATGATCGACCAGCTCCGAGGCGGCCACCACCTACTCACCAGCGCCGACGGCGCTCTGGCTGGGTCAGTAATTCCATCACGTCCTGCTTGCTGTCGGTCATGAATACAGTCGTATACCTATCTGCTATTTTAAGTGGGTGACGGTGTCCGGTGTTTCAGGGGGCTGGTCCACAGACGTCGAGTTTGCTAGGCAGCCAGCCACCTTTTTCCTGGCCATCCATGCCTACGGCCCATTCCACGACAGTCTTGGTTAGCTTAGCCTAGTGACTGGAATCCGCGCTGCTTCTGCTGCTCCGAGGGCTGGATCACCACGCAAACAAGAGTGCGGATACACATGTAGACCGCCGACGTTCCTATATCGGATGGCAAGGCTGTCTTCCGAATAAAGGTTCGGCAGCAGCGCCCTGTTTCCTTGCGCTCTCGAGGGAGCATGGCAGCATGCAAGAGATCCTGTTTGTGCACATTGGTTTTTCGCCCTTTTTGCAGCTATTGGCGTAGCACTAGTGTTATGTGAGCATTCAAAATCTAATTTAAAAATGTGAAGTGACTGAAAGGTGGAAGTCAGAGGTCACATATCATCCCTCGAATCTGTTGCCATAGAAAATTTGGATTCTGCTGTCGCGCAGTGACGCATGACAAGATGCTTTGATGTCACGTCGACTGTCAACTAGTGCTGGGTAATGAACCGGAATTAAGTGTCACCTATTCTTGTGATGGTACTGCTGTCAATTCAGATCAATAGTATTGCCACGAATTTGTGAAAACTGCTTTCAGTTGATGTGCATGCCTGCTTCTCTCGAGCGTGAGTGCAATAAAAAATAGACAAAATTGTTATCAATACAACCTTATTCTAGATAACACTTTCTCTATAAGAAGTCGGCCGGTTCGTAGAGTGGTGCGCGTTCTCACATTTACAAAACTAGAAAGATGGTGGGGGCTCGTGAGTGGGCTGGCGCGCACCCCAAGTGTTTGCTTGGCACATGAGAGCCAGTCAACTGTTTGATATGCAATTAAAGTCGACATGAATTTCCCGTTATCAAATTCAATCAAATTCGATTGGAAGCAATGCAATTCATTTTCATTGAATTCAGTCAATTTGTTCTCCTATCAGATCCTGGTGCCGCCTTTAGCGCTCACGGTCGGCATCACGACCAAGCATCTTGGGAATTGCGGGAAGCATCTGCCAGAGGCAAGCCGAGCAACTCTTGAACCTGATCGGCAGCTATCCGATTCGAATCCCCTTTCGCCACGAAGCGCATCGCTACCTCACCCGGTAGTTTTATTTAGCGCCCGTTCCCAAGCCGAGTCGTCATCTAGCCCCGGATTATGACCGACTGCCACTGTACGAAGGGCCTGATCCATTGAATCGCCTGCCGAAATGGCCTCGGCGAACGTGGTCAGGGCTTCTGGGGCTACATCCAATGCAAGCATTCGACGTAACAACTGCGAAATCTCTTCGCGTGTGTACGTGACGCTCGTAGGCTGCGACGCATTTCTCAATTGGGCAAACAGCCGGATCACCTCGCGGCCTGGTGTCTTCTCGTCGATATTCCATCGATCCCAAAATACCTGCCCCAATGTGGGTGTTGGCTGCCTGTGTGGTCGTCGCCATTCGTAGAGCTGACGCTGCCCTGCGTCTACGAGTTCCAAATACCTCCGCAAGGTTTCGGGCATGGCCGAGGCAGCCCGGCGAGAGTTGAAGTACGGTTTGGCCGAATTCTTCACCGCTCTTGTCACTACCATCGAGAGCACGGCCCACAAGTCGACGATGCTATAACGTTGCAGAGCGCTTCTGAGCGTATTGACTATCAGGGCATCCTCTTCCTGACTTGTTTGCAGGCCGTAGAGGCTAGTTTGATCGAACAAGTAGGCCATGCATTCTCCGATTGCATACTCTAGCCAGAGTGCGGAGAGTGCGGCTCCGTCCGAAAATGCTCGATTCTCCACGCTGGCAATTATGTCGATATCATCATGGGCGCTTCGAGCTGCCTCGAAAACGACGCGTTCGTAATAGTAGTGAACGGTTTCCTCCCCAACTTCATACGCATCCCTGGACGTCTTGCGCGGGTTCTGAACAATCACTCCCTCGTCGAACAACCGGGTCAGCAAGTCTTCGTGGTAGGCCGAGCATAGACTGCTACAGAGCTCTGATTTGAATGCGATCTGAAAGTACCTGCCTCCCAATGCGCGGTTTAGGGCGAGCACCAAAATGGCGATGTCATCAGGAGCATTCAAATAATCAAATGTTTTGCTGGCATTGAGCTCGGCCAAGTGCTGGAGCGCCTGATCAAGTCGGTCAGGTTCGCGGGCGGCTAGGGCAAGGAATTCCTCTCTTCGCTCTGCGTTGCAAGTTTCGCAGACCCTCTGGTAACTGGGGCCGGAGGTTCGACTCTTTCCCTCTGCAGGTTTGCCGCCACACTGGCACCGTATGTCGGTGTAATACGCCGTTGCATACGTCCTTAGCAATGTCACCTGCTGCATAACATTGGCCGCGCCAGTGTCTGCAAGGAGCGCCTTGGTGCTTTCGTGATACTCGCCGTTTTCGTCTGTCGCCCAGTAGCGATGCACGAGATCGATCCAGTAAGGATCTGCTGTTTGATAGCAAAGGAGAAACATATGAGAAGATTGACTTTGTTATTGGGGGCTATCTAGTTCGTCCGACGAACCTCACGCTACGGCTCCCTTGAAAGGCGGAACCATAGTTCATCAGCTCCGAGCCTATGGTCCGGTTCGAAGTCTGACCCTGGTTCTTGGAGTGAACGCTAGTGCCGCCTGAACTGGTCAACGTCGGCACCACGGCCCAGCATCTTGGGAATTGCGGCGCGCATCTCCCTGGGGGACAAGCCAAGCAACGCCTGAATCTGATCGGCGGGCAAGGTCAAAGCGCCTGCGGGCAGTCCCCAGGACAACTCAAAGTCACGCAGCACCCCCCTGATCAGTGTGGGAGCATGCTTTTCCTCAGGTTTGGGGAAGAACACCGGCTGTACACGGCTTAGCAGCGGCTTTGAGATTCCCTGGAGCGAGTTGGCGGTTGCGATATACAGGCAATGCGACAGATCGCACTCAGCCATTAGGAAGACATCCATGTATCGCCGCGCGTTGCCGGGCTCCAGGAGATCCAATAGAGCAGCGTGTGGATCTTCACTCTGGCCGCGTCTCCCGAGCTTGTCGATCTCGTCCAGCACGAAAAATGGGTTGGCCGAGGTGGTCTGCTGGATGAACTCCACAATTTTGGAGGGTCTGGCGCCTCCCCATCCGCGCGTACACCCCTTGAGCAGCTTGGTATCGGACGCTCCCGCTAGGTTTAGAACGCTATTCGGAGAACCAAGCAAGCTGCTTAGGCGCTGCGCGAATCGCGTCTTGCCGGAACCCGGCGGCCCCACAAGCAGGAATGTGCCCATCCCCAGGCGGACGGATCCCGACCGCCTTCGAGCCAGCAGGTCAGACAAGACGGTGGAAATTGCCTCAGGTGCCCATGGAAACTCCTCGAGGAGCTTGGCCTCGATGCCGTGCAGCGTCTCCAATTTCGGGAGTGGAGTGAGGGGAAGCTTTTGCTGCAAGCTCGCATACAGCTTCAGAATCTCTTGCTCGGACCTGTCTGCTGAGGCAGGGATTGTGGCGTTCAGGACGGTGACGTGCTGGTTTGCGTCTGATGACGCGGCGTACTGATCGCCGTCAGCTTGCAGCGCCGGTGAGTCCAAACTCCATTTCACTGTGAAATCTGACAGTCGTACCCAGATCCGCTCTGCCGCATCGACATGTGGCCTGTCGTACAGGCTATGCAAAACGGCGAGCCGTTGCTCGATCAGCAATGCACGAATCGTTTCGGCTTTTTGGAAAGGGGTGGCAAGCTCTGCCGGAGCAATGTCAATAAGCGCACTCCAAACGGGGTTGACCCACCTCAGCGCCTGTCGACGCAGGTTGATACGCGAATCCAAATGGGAAAGCCGAGGAAGGGTCAGGAAGCCGACAATGCACGTCAAGGCGCATTTAAACTCTTCACTCTCCCAGCCTTCGAACCGACGCTGCAAATGGCGGTATGCCGCACTGGCACCTCCTTTCCATGCATCCGCGGCCTCAGAGACGACTGTATTCATGACATCCTCGGTGTTGTGAGTGCCCGCCTCCTTGTTATACAGGCGCGGAAGAATGTCCTTCGTGGCCTCGAACTCCAGGTAGTGCTCATCGCGTGCTAACAGTGTGTTGGCGAGTTCAGTTGCACCCACGACACTACCCAGTTCGCGGGCCAACTGAAACCATGAGATGGAGCGCTGCCGCTTTGTAAAGATCCAGTCCTTTCCCGGCTTCCTTTCCCTCTTGCGCACGAACCGTCCAATATCGACTGCCGCAGCTGCCCTCTCATGCTTGGCATACGAGCGATCCGAAACCTGGCTCAGCAGGGACTTGATGTAAGGCAGATCATCGTCTGAGCCGATCTTATTGATGTGCTCTGGCTCGCTAAGGTAAAGCAGCGTCAAAAAGTCGTCGACGAAGAAGCTGTTTAGCGGAGCAGTCAGTTCGGTTGCGTCTGAGAGTGATTTCTTCAACATGAAAGTTCCAGTATTCAGGGCTTGACGTGTCCTCGGGCGCGTCAAGCAGAAGTCATAAGCCTCGGCTGTCAGTTGGTCACCGGATTGTGCAGTTAGGGCAGACGTTTGTTAGGAGGCCGGTATTGCGCATCGAGCTGGGTTTCCCGCAGTTTTCACAGGTCTCAGCGCTGACGCATTCGGCGTGGTGGATAGCCTGCGAAATGGCTTCGGCTGCCGCGTCTCGCAGAGCATCGTCATTTCCATCCACGTCGCAATAGAATCGCAACGCGCCGAACTTTTCCTTGATCTGCACGACTTTCGCTGTGCAGCCTGGATGTTCGGACAGGATGGTGTCGATGCGGGAGAGCAGGTCCTTGAGCAACCCATCCCAGCCGGGGCCATATTGCAGCCCCCAGGGCAGATAGGCGTGCCCAAGCACCCGCGGGAATTGCTTTCTCAAGGCATCTAGGCGGTCAGAGTAGTCGTTCATGGGAGGGGCCTGTTCGGCAAGAGAATCGGTTCAATCAACGCAGAGGAAGGGCGCGGGCAAAGGCACTAGTGCCTCAGAAAGTGGTAGGTTTGCTGCGGAGTTCCCACAAAGTCCAAGCCCCGCGTTATGCGGGGCTTGGGGGTAAGAAACATGATCCGTGCGCAGGTCTCCTGCTTGTCGCTCGCCTGGCCAAGGCAAACGCTCTGACCGAAGACGCACAGCAATGCGGCTTGCCTGAGCGAGAAATCATTTTCATACCGGCCTCCATGGAAGCGTTAAAACGTTCGTGATGGTGATGTCTTGATCTACAGCCTATACAAACGCGAGGCACTGATCGAGGCTTTTCGGAAGAAAAAAAAGCGCAATTTCCTATTCCGCAATGAACCTATGACCTTGTTCATAGAGCGGAGCACCAAATGTGTGCAACAGCGAATTTGTGGCAAATCCGCGACGCTGTCTGCTCAATCGTGAGGATCTTTCACGACTCGACCGGCTCGCAAAGTAGTAGGTTTGCTGCGGAATTGGTGAGAATGTCTTTGGCAAGCGCGGCTTCGAAGTGGCTAACTGCACCTTTGGACTGCGAAGCTGCTGGTGCGAAAGGTCATAGGTTTGCCGCGGAAGTGGCGAGAGTGCGTCTGGCGGGCACCGCCCAAAGGTGGCTGCAGTGCTTCAGTTACTCCAGAACGACAAAAAGGTCTCGCCAGTGGTCCTTTTCATTCGTGTTCAGCCTCCTTATGTATTCATTTCTTTCGCCACGGCCTTGACGATCCGAGCACGGGACACCACCCTGCGCGCCACCAGCTTCGTGGCTACCAGAAGCTGGGGCCTGAGGCGAAGGAGCAGCTCCGCAAGATCTTCGGTACTTTCAAGAAACCGTCATGAGCGATGGTGGCTGGCCCCCCAGCGGGCAGCCAATCGCCTTGTGAAGGTGGTGGAAGCGGTTAGTGCAGCACACGGGATCGCTCGATTCCCGGTGGACGTACCGCAACTCGCCCTCGAATGCGCCCAGATCTTCAACTGGGCGGATCCGATCACCAAGGTCCAAGCTGCAGCCATCAAGGGCTTCGATGGCGCCCTGTTTCCGGGGGAGAGCCGCAAGGAGTGGCTTCTCCTCACCAATAATACGGTGACCTCTCCAGGGCGTGCGCGCTTCACTCAGGCCCATGAACTGGGGCACTACATCCTGCACCGGATGTACAGGGAGTCCTTCCAGTGCACTGATGCCGACATGCTGAATTGGTCACCAGACGATCGGGACATTGGGGCATAGGTGGACCTGTTCGCTTCATACCTTTTGATGCCGCTGGACGACCACCGCAAGCAGGTAACGACGACGGTCGATATGGAGGTGCTCGGCGTCTGCGCCGATCGTTACGGCGTATCCCTGCCGGCTGCGATGCTGAAGTGTTTGCAGTACACCGACGAAAAGACGGTACTGGTCATGTCCAACGACGGTTTCATCAGTTGGGCCGGGTCGAGTGAACCTGCGGCCCGAGCCGGTTTTTTTTTCGCGCGCGAGGCAAGGTCATTGCCGTGCCGGAAGGATCCTTAGCAGCAAATCAAGACATCCCGCATGATCGTCAAGGGACTGAGATTTCTGCGACAGTCTGGTTCCCGCATGCCGACCCGCTCACGCCACTGCACGAGATGAAAGTGCACGCGATTCAGTATGGCGCGGCGCTCAGTCTCTTGTGCCTGCCTCGTTCGGCTGAGGTATGGCCCCCCAGAGTCGGCTAGGACAACGCATGATCCGATGATTAGGATGGGAGTAGAATCGTTGGCCTTCCGTGGTGTCGAACCAAGCTCCCATGGGTTAACGCCTTGCTCGCAGACTGCTGATGAGCGCAAAGCTGTCGGTTCGCGTTCTCATCTGATCAATTTCGGACATCGTTGCATTTCGGACGTTACTTGACATCAATCGAATGACCGTAACTGTCGGACGGGGCTTCACTGGCAGACCGTTCCTAATCTGTTGCTACCGATTGCGGCCATTCGTTGTATGTCGAGGCGGGATGGATGGTGTGAAAAACGGTGTAAATCCTGGTGTGAAATTCAGTGAGATGAGCTCAGCTGTGGTTAGATTGATCAAGGTATAACACGTTGATTTATATTGATATTCGGCCTATCATAGGGGCACTTTTCCGGCTCTTAATCCGTAGGTCGAGTGTTCGAGCCACTCACAGCCCACCAGAATTCAAAAACGCCTTAGCCGCCTAGCGACTAAGGCGTTTTTCATTGGCGCGCGGTTTGAGCAAGTCTTAACGATTTAAACGCCAGACGCGATTCATACGCCAGACGCGTGTGGGCAAGCGCGTGAGATTGGCCGCCCCATATCTGCGGGTAAAGTTGACGCTTCCACCCTGACTCACGCCCCGCATGCCAACGACCTTTGACGACGTTTACCTGATCACCCCGAAACAAGTGCTCGCTCGCTCGGACGAGGTCGACGCGCTGGAAGCCTGGCTGGGCGCGGAGCTGCCCTCCGGATACCGCCAATTCGTCACCACGCTTGGCCAAGGGACCTATTGCGGTCGCTTGATGGTGCTGATGCCGTCGCAGATTCAGGCCGACTGCGAATCCGAACGCGCTTTTGTCCGGGAATACTTCGACGACTTCTGGGGCGAAGACAGTTCGCTCTCGATGCAGGATGCGGCGCAGGGCGTGCCGTTTGCCGCTACGGTAGACGGCGACAAGATCTTCTACAGCATCGTTCGCCGCCAACTCTTCGTGTTGCCTCGGCACGGCCTTCACGTCCTCTGGATGCCGCAAGGCCTGGACGACCCGCTGGATTGGGGCCTGCCAGTGCTTGAAGGTGCCTGGCGTTACTTTGATTCGCACATCGACCGTAGCATTGTCGAGTTGTTTTCGTCAGGCGCCTTCCAGCTTTCCGACATCGCAGCGCGAATCTGCCGGCGGTGGCCGCCCGCGCATCGGATCGATGCGGCATGGGGCTCCCGCTTGTTCCTGCCGGACCTCCGTGGCGCGGCACAGCTGACTCAAGCCCCCGGCGATACACGCGTCGGCGTGCGTCTGGAGTTTGACGACGCCGTGGCCAAGCTCGTGGCGCCTTTCATCGCAGACCTGACGGATGAGGGCTTTCGGGTGACGGCTTCAGTACGCAGTCAAAGCGCCGGGTCCTGATCACCCGCCGCACATCTCCGACCGCGCTACCACGGCACGACGGACAGCGCCACCGACAAGACGACCACCAGCACAACAAGCGTCAGAATGTGATTGGTTCGCATATTTCCCTTTGGAGTATCGTGAAGCGTATCGAAGCCGCGGCGGCATTCGCCGCGGTGCTTGATCGTTGAGACAGCAAGATTTGTGCCCGGGGAGAGTCATGCGCGACGTTGTGCAATTGCGTCCTGAAGGCCTGTACTGTCCGGCCGGCCAGTTCTACATCGACCCGTGGCGGCCGGTGGCCACCGCTGTGCTGACCCATGGGCATGGCGATCACGCCAAGGTGGGAATGGGCTGCTATCACACCAGTGCCGAAGGCCTGCCGATCCTGCAATGGCGATTGGGCGAGCAGGACTATCGCGTGCACGCCTATGGCCAGCCGTTCACGCTGGGCAATGCCCGCGTATCGCTGCATCCGGCCGGGCACGTCCTGGGTTCCGCACAAGTACGCATCGAGGCGGACGGCCAGACCTGGGTCGTGTCGGGGGACTACAAGCGCCAGCCTGACCCTACCTGCAGCCCATTTGAAGTCGTGCCCTGCGACACCTTCATCACCGAAGCCACGTTCGGGCTGCCGATCTATCGCTGGCCCAGCGCGGCGGACGTCGCCCGCGACATCGTGCAATGGCGAGATCTGTGCGCCGCGCGCGGCGAGGCCGCCATTCTGTATTGCTACGCGCTGGGCAAGGCGCAGCGCGTCCTGGCCGAACTCAAGCCCTTCATCGACCGGCCTGTCTACGTGCATGGCGCCATCGCGGCCGGCGTGGACGTGTATCGGCAGGCGGGCATCGACATGGCCGACACGCGGCTGGTGATCGATGCCGACGGCAAGTCGCAGGCGGCGGCCGGCTTTGCGGGGGAGTTGGTCATTGCCCCGCCGTCGGCCGCGGGCAGCGCGTGGTTGCGGCGTTTTCGCCGTGCGCAGCAAGGCTTCGCGTCGGGCTGGATGCGGCTGCGCGGCAACCGCCGCCGCCGCAACATGGACCGCGGTTTTGTGGTGTCCGACCATGCGGACTGGCCGGATCTGCTGCGCACCATCTATGACACCGGCGCGCGCCGCGTCATCGCCACGCACGGCGACACGGACGCGCTGGTGCGCACACTGAACGAAGTGGGCGTGGCGGCTGAAACCCTGGCCACGCAGTATGGCGAAGACGACTAGACATCGGAGGCGTACCCGGGCATGAAGCGATTCGCAGCGCTGTACCAGGAGCTGGACCGCAGTACCGCCACGTTGGACAAGCGGGCGGCGCTGGCCGCGTATTTCCGGGATGCGCCGCCGCGCGATGCCGCCTGGGCGCTGTACCTGCTTGCGGGCGGAAAGATCACCAGCGCGCGCCGCAAGATTGCGGGCGTGGCCGAATTGCGCGCGTGGACCGCGGCAGCCTCAGGTACGGCGCCGTGGCTCGTCGACGCGAGCTATGACCAGGTCGGGGACCTGGCCGAAACGCTGGCGTTGCTGATGCCCGATCCCGCTCATCCGGCGCCGGAGCGCGGCTTGGCGGATTGGATCGAAGAGGTGTTGCTGCCGGTCGCCAACCGCGACCAGGCCGAGCGGCGAGACGTCGTCGTCTCCGCCTGGCTCGGCCTGCCGTTCGAGGAACGACTCGTCTTCAACAAGCTGCTGACAGGTGCGCTGCGTGTGGGTGTGTCCCAACGCATGGTGCAGCAGGCGCTGGCCGAGATGTCGGGCGTGCCTATCGCGCGCATCGCCCAGCGGATGTTGGGCACCTGGGAACCCAGCCCCGCCTTTTTGCGCGACCTGCTCAGCGCCGAGGACCTGCCCGGCGACCGCCAACAGCCGTACCCGTTCTTTTTAGCGTCGCCGCTGGAGGGGGCGCCGTCTGCGCTTGGCCCCATCCAGGACTGGCTGCTGGAATGGAAATGGGACGGCATCCGCGCCCAGCTGATCCGCCGCCATGGCGAGGTGGCGTTGTGGTCGCGGGGCGAAGAACGGCTGGACGGCCGCTTTCCGGAAGTCGAGGCGACCGCCGCGGCGCTGGACGTGGACTGCGTGCTGGATGGCGAACTGCTCGCCTGGCAGGAAGACGCGGTCCAGCCCATGCCGTTCTCTGCCTTGCAGACGCGCATCCAACGATTTAAGCCGGGTCCCAAGTGGCTGGCCGACGCGCCTGTTCGAATGTTGGCCTACGACCTGCTGGAGCTTGATGGCGCCGACTTGCGCGAACTGCCGCAGGCCGAGCGCCGCCGGCAGTTGGAGGCGCTGCTGCGTCGTCACCCGGATGCGCGCCTGGGCCTGTCGCCTTTGGTGGCGCCGGACAGTTGGGACGCCGCCGCCTCATTGCGCGAAGAGGCCCGGGAACGCGGCGTGGAAGGCTTTATGCTCAAGCGCAGCAGTGCGGTCTACCAGAGCGGTCGGCGGCGCGGCGACTGGTGGAAATGGAAGATCGACCCGCTGACGATCGACGCCGTGCTGCTGTATGCGCAGTCTGGCCATGGCCGCCGCAGCACGCTTTACACCGACTACACGTTCGGCTTGTGGCAGGGCGACACGCTGGTGCCCATTGCCAAGGCGTATTCAGGTCTGGACGATAAAGAGATCCTGGCGCTGGACCGCTGGTTGCGCGCGCACACGCGCGAACGCTTTGGGCCGGTGCGCTCGGTGGAACCTGTCCAGGTCTTTGAACTGGGATTCGAGGGCGTCAATCTGTCCAAGCGCCATAAGTCCGGTGTGGCGGTTCGCTTTCCGCGCATCTTGCGCTGGCGGCACGACAAGCCGGCAGCCGAGGCCGACCAGTTGGACACCTTGAAGGCGCTGGCACGATGACGGCAGCGCGGCGGGGTTGGGATGCGCCGCTGTCGGCCTGGTTCCAGGCGCAGGGCTGGAAGCCGGCGCCGTTTCAGCGCGAGACCTGGCGCCGTTATCTGGATGGCCAATCGGGGCTGCTGCACACACCGACCGGCAGTGGCAAGACGCTGGCCGCGTTCGGCGGGCCGCTGCTAGAGGCCCTGGCCGATCCGGCCACCGCGCACGGCGCGGCAGGCGCGGGGCCCCGGGTGCTGTGGGTCACACCGCTGCGCGCGCTGGCGGCCGATACCACGCGGGCGTTGGCCCAGGCGGCGCAAGCGCTGGAGGTGGACTGGACGGTTGCGCTACGCACCGGCGACGCCAGCGCACGCGACAAGCGCCTGGCGCGCCAGGGCAAGGCGGACGTGCTGGTGATCACGCCCGAATCGCTGGCGTTGTTGCTGTCCTACGCGGATGCGTCGTCGCGCTTTCGCGCGCTGCGCTGCGTGGTGGTCGACGAATGGCACGAATTGCTGGGGAACAAGCGCGGCGTGTTGCTGCAGCTATGCCTGGCGCGTTTGCGCCGCTTGTCGCCGGCGCTGCGCACGTGGGGCCTGTCGGCCACGCTGGGCAACCTGGACGAGGCGCGTGCCGTGTTGCTGCCTCATGCGCCGGACAGCCCGCTGGTGGCGGGAGCGGCGCCGCGCAAGGTCGTGATCTCGACGCTGCTGCCTGAGCGCAGCCGTGCCTTGCCGTGGGCCGGGCATCTGGGGCTGTCCCAGTTGCCGCGCGTGTTCAAGCGCTTGTTCGACGTCCGCGCCAGCCTGCTGTTCACCAATACCCGCGCGCAGGCCGAGCTATGGCATCGCGCTCTGGAATCCATCTGGCCCGAAGCGCCGTCCACGCTGGCGCTGCATCACGGCTCGTTGGACCCCAAGCTTCGGACGCAGGCTGAGCAAGGCTTGCGGGATGGCAGCTTGCGCTGCGTGGTCGCGACGTCCAGCCTGGATCTGGGCGTGGATTTTCCCGCGGTGGATCAGGTATTGCAGATCGGCAGCCCCAAAGGCGTGGCGCGGCTGTTGCAGCGCGCCGGCCGCGCCAAGCATCGGCCGGGTGAGTCCGGCAACGTGATCTGCGTCCCGGCGCAGGCGCTGGAACTGATCGAATACGCCGCAGCGCGTCAGGCCATTGCGCGCGGCGCCATCGAGTCGCGGCCGCCACCGCGTGGCAGCCTGGACGTCTTGGCGCAGCACGCCGTCACCCTTGCGCTGGGCGGGGGCTTCGACGCCGCTGCGCTTTATGAGGAGGTCCGCGGCACGCATGCCTACGCCGGCCTGGATGCCGCCCCATGGCAGGCCGTGCTGGATTTCATCGTTCAAGGTGGACGCGCCTTGTCGAACTATCCCGAGTTCCGCCGGGTGCAGCAGGATGACGACGGCTGCTTTCGCGTCCATGATCGCCGCATCGCGCTGCGGCATCGGCTGTCGATCGGCACCATTACCGCTGATGGCGCCGTTTCGGTGAAGTACTTGCGGGGCGGCGGGTTGGGCTCGGTGGAAGAGGGCTTCCTGGCGCGCCTGCGCCCCGGCGACCACTTCCAGTTTGCCGGCCGGACGCTGGAACTGGTGCGGCTGGAAGGCATGACGGCCTACGTGCGCCGCGCCAAGGGCGGCAACGGACCGGTCGCGACCTGGCAAGGCGGACGCATGCCGTTGTCGACCCAGTTGGCGCGCGAGGTCGAAAGCCTGTTCGCGCATCCTGGCAAGCACCCGGAGATGCGCGCCATCGAACCGCTGTTACGGATCCAGCGCGAGGCCAGCGCGCTACCCGATCGGGGCCGTCTGCTGGCCGAGCGCATCGCCACGCGCCGTGGCCTGCATCTGTTCCTGTTCCCGTTCGCCGGACGCGCCGTCCATGAGGGCATGGCGGCCATGATCGCGCTGCGATGGGGGCGGCGGCAGGCCAACACGTTTTCATACACGGTCAACGACTACGGCTTGATGCTGACGCTGGCGGAACCCGCGGACCTTGACGACGCGCTGCTGCGTGAATTGCTTAGCCCCGAGCAGATGGCGGGCGACTTGCGCGATGGTGTCAACCTGGGAGAGCTGGCGCGCCGCCAGTTCCGCGAGATCGCCCGGGTGGCGGGGCTGTTGACGCCTTCGCTGCCGGGCCGCGCGGCACGTTCCCTTCGCCAGGTGCAGGCGTCCAGCGGCCTGCTGTACGACGTGTTGCGCCGCTACGACCCGGACCATCTGTTGTTGGCGCAAGCCGAAAGGGAAGTCCTGGAATTCCAGTTGGAGGCGCCGCGGTTGCAGGCTGCGTTGCAGGACTGCGCGGCGCGGTCGCTGGAGCTGCGCGCGCCCCGCGCGTTGACGCCGTTGTCCTTTCCGCTATGGACGGAAAGCTTGCGCGGCCAGCTCAGCACGGAAACCTGGCAGGCCCGCGTCAAGCGCGCCGCCGCGCAATTGGAGAAGCGCTATGCCCGGATCGGGTGACGACGCCCTGCCCATCAAACTGGCGAACGAACCGGTGGTGCTGCTGGGCGCGCGCGCCCTGTACTGGCCGGCACGGTCGCGCTTGATCATCGCGGATCTGCATCTGGGCAAGAGCCATGTCTTTCGCCAGGCCGGCATCGCCGTCCCGCGGGGCGCGACGCAGGATGACCTGCTGCGCCTGACCCGGTTGATCGACTCTACTGCCGCGCGCAGCCTATGGATCGTGGGCGATGTGCTGCATGGCCCGATGGCCCAGGCGGGGTGGCGGGATGCCTGGGCGCAATGGCGCAAGCTGCATGCGGACCTGGACGTGGCGGCCCTGACGGGCAACCATGACCGCGCCCTGGACGGCGCGGCGCTGAACCTGCGGCAACTGGGCGAATCCTTGGCCGACGGGCCCTTCCTGTTCCGGCATCTGCCGCACGCTGATCCCCATGGCCTGCACGTCATCGCGGGCCATGTGCATCCCAAGACTCGCGTGCCCGGCGTCCCCCGCAGTTGGCCGGCTTTCTGGCTTCGGGAAGGCATCACCGTGTTGCCCGCGTTTTCCGATTTCACGGGCGGGCACGCGGTCGGCGCCGGGGACGGCAGCGCCCTGGTGGCCTGCGTGGAGGGGAGCGCTTTGGCAGTGGGGCGCCTTGCGTCTTGCGAAACGAATCGCGAATAAATTATTATTAAGAATAATTCGCATTTATTTCTGGGCGCAGCAAGGCCCCGATCCTTTCGTCTCCCACAACCAGGTTTGCCCATCATGTCCGCGCCCGGGGCTCCCGCCCAAGCTATCGAAACGCTCTATGGCGACCATCACGGCTGGCTGCGCGGTTGGTTGCGCAAGAAGCTGGGCAACGCCTTCGACGCCGCCGACCTGGCGCATGACACCTACGTGCGGATCATCGCGGCGGGTACGACGCCGCAACCGGAACAGTCGCGCCGATACCTGACCCAAATCGCCAACGGCCTGCTGATCGACCTGTACCGCCGCCGCAATATCGAAGCCGCCTATCTGGACGCCGTCGCTTGCCTGCCGGAGGCGCAGGCGCCCTCGGAAGAGGCGCGGGCGCTGGTGCTGGAGGCGCTGGTCGAGATCGACACCATCCTGCACAAGTTGCCCGCCAAAGTGCGCATGGCATTGCTGCTGTGCAAGCTGGACGGCTTGAGCTACCGCGATATCGCCGAACGCTTGAACGTGTCGGTGTCGTCGGTGGAGAAGTATGTGGCCGCCGCGCTGCTGGCTTGCTATCAAGCGCTCTACGATGACGCGGGCTGACGCGGCGCCAGGAGTCGCGGGCCCGATCGATCCCGCGATTGTCCGACGTGCGTCGGAGTGGATGGCGCGGCTGTGGTCGGACACCGCGTCGGATGCGGACCTGGCGGCCTGTGCCCAGTGGCGGGCGGCGCATCCCGACCATGAACGTGCGTGGTCCCGTCTGCAGCTCATGGACGCCAAACTGGGCAAGGCGGCGGCCCCCGGCGCCAGCCGAGCCTTGCTGGAAGCGCCGTCGCGCGGGCGACGCCGGGCCTTGCAGGCCTTGGGCCTGGCCGTGGCGGCGGGCGGGACGGCGCTGGCTTTGCGCGAGTCCGGCGATTGGCAGGCCGTGCTGGCGGATCATCGCAGCGGCACCGGCGAGGTTCGCGAAGTGTCCTTGCCCGACGGCACTCGCGTGGTGCTGAACACCCGCACGGCGATCGACGTGCGATTCGATGCGGGCGAACGCCGCGTCATCCTCAGGCGGGGCGAGATCCTGGTGACCACCGCGCCGGATACAGCGCCTGCGCATCGTCCGTTCCGCGTGCAGAGCCGCCAGGGCATGGTGCAGGCGCTGGGCACGCGCTTCACGGTGCGCCAAGAGGCGGACCTGTCCCATGTGGCGGTTTTCGATGGCGCGGTCGATGTGTATCCCGCTGACGCGGTTGGGGCGGATAGCGGTGCAGTCCGCGTCAATAGCGGCCAGCGGACGGTTTTTTCCGCGCAGCGGGCGGAGCCGCCGGTGGCCGTGCGCGAGAGCGCCGCGGCGTGGTCGCGCGGCGTGCTGGTGGCGGAAAACATGCGGGTGGCGGATTTCCTGGAGGAACTGGGCCGCTACCGCGCCGGTTTCCTGCGTTGCGATGCCGCCGTGGCGGATTGGCGGGTGACGGGCGTGTTTTCGGTGCAGGACACCGACCGCGCCTTGCGCAACCTGATGCTGGGGCTGCCGTTGACCGTGAGCTACCGCACGCCGTACTGGGTGACCGTGCACGCGAAGGAGCCCGCGTAACGGGCGGAGCAGCGCGGTTGCAATTTATTTTTGCCAATCATTGAGGATTCCGCAGGTTCGTTCGGAAGACGTCAAAAGCACCTTCATCGTCCGCACTTCCAGGAACCTGCCGATGGCACGCCGCCGCACCCTTGAACTGAACCGCCACGTCGCCGTGGCCTTGATGCTGGCCGGGGCTTCGCTGCTGCCCGTGTCCGCCGCGCAGGCGCAAGCCGCGAACCCGCTATCCACCCCTGAATCTCCCCGCCGCTACGATATCCCCGCCGGACCGCTGGATCGCACGCTGAATCGCTACGCCAGCGAGGCGGGCGTGGAGTTGTCCGTGGATGGGGCGTTGATCCAGGGCAAGACGTCGGCGGGGCTGGCGGGCAGCTACGGAGTACAGGAGGGCTTTGCCGAACTGTTGCGTGGGCAGGGCCTGCGCATCGTGCGCGGGGCCAGCGGCGCCTATTCCCTGCGGCCTGCGCCGGTGCCCGAGGCCGACGCGCGTGGCGCGACCACGTTGCCCGCGGTGACGGTGACGGGCAGTGCGGAATCGGCCGCGGGGCCGATCGACGGCTATCTTGCCAAGCGCAGCGCCACCGGCACGAAGACCGACAGCACTATCCTCGAGACCCCGCAATCGATCTCGGTGGTGTCCGCGGATTTCATCAAGGAGATCGGCGCGTCCCGCCTTAAGGAAAGCCTGTCCTATACGCCGGGCATCAACACGTCGCCGTGGGGATCGGATTCCCGGTTCGACTGGACGATCATCCGGGGCTTTGACGCGCAGACGCCCGGCTACTACCTGGACGGTTTGCAACTGCGCAACAACAACAGCTGGGCCGTCTGGCAGACCGAGGTCTACGGGGCCGAGCGCATCGAAGTGCTGCGCGGGCCGACGTCGGTGCTGTATGGGCAGAACGGGGCGGGCGGCATGATCAACGTGGTCAGCAAGCGGCCCACCGAGGAGCCGTTGCACGAGATGGAAGTGCAGGTCGGCAACAACGCGCGACGCCAGGTGGCGGCGGATTTTTCCGGGCCGGTCGACGAGGCGGGCAAAGTGCTCTACCGCATCACCGGCCTGGCGCGCGACGCCGAACTGCCCGCCAGCGGCTTGCCGAACGACCGCTTCTACATCGCGCCTGCGCTGACCATCAAGCCGTCCAGCGACACGACGTTGACGCTGCTGTCGCACTATCTGCGCGTACGCGATGGCAGTTCGTATGGCAGTTTTCCGGAAGCGGGCACGTTGCAGCCCAACCCGAACGGCAAGTTCTCGCCGAAGACCTACGTGGGCGAACCGGGCTTTGACCGCTTCAACCAGGAACAGTGGATGGTCGGGTATATGCTGGAGCACCGTTTCAACGACACTTGGACGGTGCGGCAGAACGCGCGCTACGGCTATACCAGCGTGGACTATCGGCAGGTCTATGTGCGCGGCTTTGCGACGGTCGACGCCGACAATCCCAGCGACCCCTCCAATTTCCGCCTGTTGGACCGTTATCCGTTCGGCAGCAACGAGAACGCTCGGCTCTTCACGATCGACAACCAGGCGCAAGCCAAGTTGAGGCTGGGCGATTGGCAGCACACGTTCCTGGCCGGCCTGGACTACCAGCATTCGCGCAACTATCAGGCCACCTACAACGACGGCACGGTGGGACCGATCGACGGCTATTCGCCGGTGCACGGCAGCCCCGTGAACCCCGCCGACCCTTGGTTCGACGGCACCACCCGGCTGGCGCAGACGGGCTTCTATCTGCAGGACCAGATCAAGTGGGGCAACTGGGTCGCCACCCTGGGCGGTCGTTATGACCGGGCCTCCGCCGATGTCAGCAGCAATATCGACGGGTCGCGGACCAAGGTCGACGAACACAATTTCAGCGGCCGCGGCGGGCTGGTGTATCTGCATCCGAGCGGTATTGCGCCGTACTTCAGCTATGCGGAGTCGTTCTCGCCGACGGCCACCATCGATCCCGTCACCAACAGTCCGATGAAGCCGGAGACGGGGCGCCAGTACGAAGTGGGCGTGCGCTACGAGCCGCCGGGCGGCACCAGCCGCTACAGCGTCGCGGCGTTCGACCTGCGGCGCCGCAACTACATCACCTATACCGAGGATTTCCTGCCCAAGCAGACGGGCGAAGTGCAGGTGCGCGGCCTGGAGTTCGAAGCCGGGTTCCGCCCCGTGCCGCAGATGAATGTGGTGGCGGCCTACACCTATACCCCCAAAGCCGATGTGACGGCCAGCAGCACGCCCAGCGAAGTGGGCAAGCAGATGCAGGCAGTGTCGCGCAACCAGTTTGCGCTGTGGACCGATTACCGCTTCGGGTCGGGCATCAAGGTGGGCGTCGGCGCGCGTCACACCGGACCCAACCAGGGCTACGCGGAATCCGCATCGAAAAAGCTGCCGGGCTACACGCTGATCGACGCGATGGTCGGCTATCAGATGCAGCGCTGGAATCTGGCGCTGAATGTGCGCAACCTGACCAACAAGACCTATCTGAGCAATTGCAGCCAGGGCGACTGCCGCTACGGCGACCTGCGTACGGTGCTGGCGACCGCCACCTACCGCTGGTAGTCCGGCATTAAGGGCCGGCTTAACGATGGGTAAACGCCCGCTAAATCACAGCGGGCGTCCGGCTCTTTATAGTGGCCGCATTGCCATCCAAGGAGCGCCGCATGTCCGATTCCACCGATACCCCTGTCCCGTCCGGCTACCCGCAAGCGGTGCTGTTCGACCTGCTGACGGCCTTGCTGGATTCCTGGACGGTCTGGAATCGCGCGGCGGGCAGCGAAGCCCAGGGCCGCGCCTGGCGCGCTGACTATCTGCGCCGCACCTATGGTTGCGGTGCGTATCAGCCCTATGAGCAATTGGTGCAAGAGGCTGCTGCCGCGGTGGGGCTTCCTGCCAGCGCGCCCCAGGCGCTGGAAGCGCATTGGGTGGAGCTGCCCGTGTGGGATGGGGCGCGCGAGCTGCTGCAGGCCTTGCGCCCGCATTGCCGCCTGGGTGTGGTTACCAACTGTTCCGACCGCCTGGGCCGCCAGGCAGCCAGTCTGCTGGGCGTGGACTGGGACGTGGTGGTGACGTCCGAAGAGGCGGGTTTCTACAAGCCTGATCCCCGGCCGTACGCGTTGGCGTTAGCGCGCTTGCAGGTGCGGCCGGAAGATGCCGCGTTCGTCGCCGGCTCGGGTTACGACCTGTTCGGCACCAGCAAGGTGGGCCTGCGCACGTACTGGCACAACCGCGTGGGGTTGTCCTTGCCCGAAGGGGCGCCCGCGCCGGAACGTGAATCCCCCCGCCTGGATGAGGCGCTGCCGTGGCTGGCCCGGTTCCGTACCGCCTGACCCGTTTGGGCGTCCCGAGGTGGTCCTTTTGGGGCCGTCCGCCAATACAAAATGTTGCTGGTCGCGCGGCCTCCCCTTGCTAGCATGGTTTACGCCGGAATGATCCGGCGCACCGAAGGGATAGTGGAGGTTGCCATGAACTCAAGAACAATATTCAACCGGATCGCGGTGGTCGCGGCGGCGGGTGCGTTGCTGGCGGGGTGCGCCACGCAGCAGGAGACGAACACCGCCGTGGGCACGGGTGCAGGCGCGGCGGTCGGCGCCGGCATCGGCGCCTTGATCGGTCACGGCAAGGGGGCGGCCATCGGCGCCGGCATCGGCGCGGTGGCGGGTGGTCTGGTCGGGTACAACTGGAAGGTCGTCAAGGATGACGTGCAGCAGTCGGGCGCGTCGTCCCTGGGGATCGATGTCGTGGAAATGCCCGACGGCAGCCTCAAGGTCAATATTCCCAGCGGCGTGTCGTTCGACACGGACAAGACGCAGTTGAAGCCCGCGTTGCTGCCGGTGCTCGACAGCGTGGCGCGTTCGCTCAACCAGCATCCGGAGCTGCGCACCAAGGTGGTCGGCCATACGGACAGCACAGGCGCGCTTGCGCATAACCAGACGCTGTCGGTCAATCGCGCCAAGAGCGTGACGGACTACCTGGCCAAGCAAGGCGTGGCCGCCGGGCGCATGGCGGTGGAAGGGCGCGGCCCGAACGATCCCATCGGCGATAATGCGACCGCCGAAGGGCGCGCGCTGAACCGGCGCGTGGAAATCTACCTGTACGCGGTCAAGCAATAAGGTCTGTCATGAGCATGTTTCCTCCCGCCCGTATCGGCACCGATATCGCCGTGGCCGCGTTGTCAGGCTGGCAGGCCGTGGCCACGCGCGATGCCATCGAGAAGCGCTTCCGCTTCCCGAATTTCAACGCGGCGTTCGGCTTCATGGCGCGGGTGGCCATGTTCGCGGAAAAGCTGAACCACCACCCGGAGTGGACCAACGTCTACAACCGGGTGGACGTGACGCTGACCACGCATGACGCCGGCGGCGTGACCGAACTGGATGTGCGCATGGCGCAGTTCATGGACGAGGCCGCCGCGCAGATGGGCGCGACGGCGCCGAAGGCAGGCGCTTAGGCGCCTTCGCCAGGTTCGCCGTCTTCGCGCGCTTGCAGATGGTCGATCAGGCGATCCAGCATGTCGCCCAGGACGCGTTGTTCGTCGGCATCCAGGCAAGCGAAGATCTCGTCATTGCGTTGCGCGATCAGCGCGATGATGCGCTGGTACTGCGCCACGCCTGCGTCGGTCGGCGTCAGCACTACGCCGCGTCCGTCGGCGGCCGACAGGGCTTTTTCGACCAGTCCGCGTTCAACCAGCGCCTGGGCCGATCGGCTGGCCTGACCCTTGTTCAGGTTGGCGGACCGGGCCAGGTCGTTGACGGAGAGCGGCGCGTAGCGGCCGATCGCCGCCAGGCAGCGCGCTTCGCCTAACGGAATGCCGCAGTCTGACAGGTAGGCGCGATTCGTATCCCGGTCCGTGATCTTGTTGAGCACGTGCAGGCGATAGGTCAGGAATCGTTCCAGGGCAGGCGTTTTCACGTCGGGCGGGCAGGAGTGGCGGCGGGATAGTTTGCCACAGCGTCATCGCCCCGGCAGGCGCTTTCTGCCTGTGCCAGCAATGCCAGCGCGGACGCTGCATCCGGTTGCCGGCTCAGCAACGACAAACCGAGTATCGACAGGAACAGCGGCGCGTTCGATTCGCCCACGCGGGTCAGCGCCTGCGCCATGCCGGTATAGACCTGGTCCAGTTCTTCGTGGTTCATGCTTGAGCCTCCTTCTTTGCGGGCAGGGCGATCGAGGGATAGTAGGGAATGAGGGCGGTGCGCAGGGTCGCTGCGTCGGGGGCGGTCCAGCGGCCCAGCACATAGCCATCGGGGCGCAGCAGGTAGACCATGCCGTCAGCCGCGCCATAGCGTTGCCGCAATTGGTCATGCGCATCGTGCCAGCCGCCGGCGCCCACACTCACGACCTGCAGGGGCTGCGGCAAGCCTTGCGTTGCCGCAGCCAGCGCATCCAGTTCCGCCGACAGGGGCGTGGCGGGCGAGACCGCCAGCGCCACGAAGCCGCGACCAAAGCATTCGCTCAGGTAGCGCGGCGCATCGCCGTCCTGCAGCAGCGCGTCGGGTGCGGGCTGGCCGGGCGCGGCGGCGGGGCCGGCCTGGGGGGCGCCGTCCGCCAGATTCAGGGGCGAGGTGTCGTACGAAATGGGCGCGGATTGGCGCGGGTTGATCAAGGACCGCACGGTCTCGTCCACCAACGCCAGCCGCAACGCGGCCTCGCGCATCAGGCGAAAACCGAAATCCGGTGGCGCCATGAATTCGGTGCTCTTCGCGCCGTAGGCCAGGTTCTGTCGGGTGGCGTGGACGCGTTCGACACTGTAGCTGTCCAGTAGCTTGGCCGGCGCTTGGCCCTTCAGCACCCAGGCGAGTTTCCAGGCCAGGTTGCCCGCGTCGTCCAGCCCGGAATTCAGGCCCCGCACGCCGAAGATCGGCACCAGGTGGCCGGCGTCACCGGCGAACAGCACGCGGCCATGCCGATACTGGTCCAGCGTCAGGCACTTGGCGTTGTAAATGGAGATCCACAGCGGCTTCCAGGGGGCGGTCTCGCCGATCATGTCCAGATGGCTTTGCACGCGCGGCAGCACGTTCTCGGGCTTGACGGCTTCGTCGGGGTCTTCGTCGTCGCGGATCTGATAGTCCACGCGCCACACGTTGCCAGGCTGCCGATGCATCAGCAGCGTCGACCCGGGGTTGGAAGGGGGATCGAACCAGGCCAGGCGCTCGACGGGGCGGCTGGAGGCTTGCTCGATGTCGACGATGACGTAGCGGCCTTCGTACTGCATGCCTTCCAGTTTCAGGCCCATTGCTTCGCGCACGGTGCTGCGTCCGCCGTCGCAGGCGATCAGCCAGTCGGCGCGCACGGTCTGGCGCTGGCCGCCAGCATCCACCTCGACCGTGACGCCGTCCGCATCCGCCTGCAATCCGGCTACCCGGGCCGACCATTGCAGCGCGGCCTGTCCGGGATGGCGCTGCATGGCCTGATGGGCGTATTCCTCGATCGAGTACTGCTGGATGTTCACCATCGGTGCATAGCGCTGCAACGGGTCATGCGGCATTTCGAAGTGCAGGACTTCCCGATCGCGGAAGTAACTGCGCCCGCCAGTCCAGGGCAGCCCGGTCGCCATCAAGGGCTGGTCGGCGCCGGCCCAGCTCAGGATTTCCTGGGACCGGCGCGAAATGCAGATGGCGCGGCTGCCGGCGCAGTAATCATCGTCGGCTTCCACGGTGAGCGAGGCGATGCCGTATTCGGCCAGCAGGGCGGCAAGCGTGAGGCCGACCGGGCCTCCGCCGGCGATCAGGACGGGAACGTGCGAGGGGAGCGGCATCTTGTCTCCGATATGTAGTTGTGTGCGCAACTATATTCCCGAAAAGGTTGTGCACGCAACTACTTGCGCAGGACGAAAAAAAACCCGCCGGATCAGGGCGGGTCTTCGCGGGCGAGCCGTGGGCGTCAGTTGCGCACGTAATAGATGCGCATCGCCTGCTGCTTCTGGGCGCCGTCCATCACGCGCAGCACCACCACCTTGGGGGTGAAGCCGTCGGGCAGTTTCAACTGACCCAGTGCGTAGTCGTAACGGTCCACGTTCAGCGCCGGGCCTTCCGGCGTGACGGTGGCGGCGCGGCCGTTGGGGTAGCTGCCGTCGATGGAGAACGTGAGCGTGCCCTTGAAGGGGGCGCCGGTGCGCTCTTCGCGCATAACCAACACCTGGTAGTCCAGCTGGCCGGGGGCGCGCTTGAAGGTGGCCGAGCGGATGCCCAGGTTGCCGCCGCGCGGATCGGGCGGCATGGCGTCCTGGAACAGCACCAGTTCCTTGTTCATGGTTTCGATCTTGCTGCGCGCGTCGGCCAGATCGGAGGTCAGCTTTTCGTGGCCCGACTTGTTGGCGTCGCGCTGCTGGGTGGCTTCGTCCAGTTGCGTCTGCAGGCGCTGGCGTTCCAGGTTGGAGGCGCTCAGTTCGCTATGCAGCGACTCGGACTGCTCCACCGTCAGGCGTTGCGGGCCATAGTTGGTTTGCAGGAAGAGCACGCCGCCCGCACCCAGGGCAATCCCCACAAGCAGCAGGACGAGCCAGCGCGGCAGGCGTCGCGTGCGTTGACCGGGTTGGTATACGGAGGGCTTGAACACGGCCCGTTGCGATCTTCCAAACATCCCCATTCCTAGAAAACTTCCTGTGTGTTGCTCGTCCGCGCGGTGCCCGCGCGTGCCAAAGCGTCAGAGAATACCCCGTTAGCCGGGGGCGATGGGTGCGCGGAAAATCCTGGTTGCGCACCTTGATATTGTGAAATATGTGAGCGTCAACGCGCCGCTGCGTGGAGCTCGGCGTCCAGGTCGGCAAGCCGTTCAGGGGTGCCGACATCAGTCCATCGGCCGGTATGGTGTGCGCCGCGCGCCAGGCCCTGGGCCATGGCCTGCCGAAAAAGGGGCAGCATGGGCATGGCCGTGCCGCGCGGGACATCCGCGAACAACGAGGGATGGTAGACGGCGATGCCTGCATAGGTCAAACGCGGTTCCCCCTGGGCGTGCAGGCTGCCGTCGGGCGCCAGCCGGAAATCGCCGTTGGGGTGCTGGGCTGGGTTGTCCACCATCAGCAGCCAGGCTCCGCCGTCGGGCAGGCTGGCGGCCAGGCCAGGGGCCTCCGCGGGGTCCCAGTCGCACCAGACGTCCCCGTTCATCACCAGAAAAGGCGCGTCTCCCAGCAGTGGAAGCGCCTGGGCGATGCCGCCGGCCGTCTCCAGCGCGGTGCCTTCCGCCGAATAGCGGATCCGCACGCCGAAGGCGCCGCCATCGCCCAACGCGCGCTCGATCTCGTGGCCGAGCCAGGCGTGGTTGATGACGACGTTGCGGATGCCGGCCGCAGCCAGGCGCTCCAGGTGCCAGACGATCAGCGGCTTGCCGCCGACCGCCAGCAGGGGCTTGGGAAGCTTGTCGGTCAGCGGGCGCATGCGTTCGCCGCGGCCCGCGGCAAGAATCATGGCTTGCATCAGAACGTGTACCCGACGCTGACCTGGCGGTCGTCCAGCTTGTCCAGCAGGCGCAGCAGGGGGGTGAAGACGCCATAGCGCTGGACGACCTGGCGTACGTAGCCGTTCACGCGCGGCATGTGGGCCAGGTAGTGCGCCTTGCCGTCGCGGTGGTTCAGGCGTGCGAACACGCCCAGGATGCGCAGGTTGCGCTGCAGGCCCATCCATTCGTAGGCGCGGTGGAAATCGGCGAAATCGGCCTCTACCGGCAACCCGGCGGCGCGCGCCATTTCCCAATAGCGGATGGCCCAGTCCAGCTGCTGCGGCTCTTCCCACGTGGTGCGGGCGTCGGTTACCAGGGACGCGAGGTCATAGGTGATCGGGCCGGCCAGGGCGTCCTGGAAGTCGATGATGCCCGGGTTGGGGCCGTATTGCGCCTGATCGCAGACCATGAGGTTGGGGGAATGGAAGTCGCGGTGCACCAGCACTTGCGCCTGGCCGCCATTGCTGGCCGACAGCAGCGCGAAGATCTTTTCCAGGGCGTTCGCCGTCTTGTCGTCCAGCGTCACGCCGTGGTGCTTTTGCACGTACCACTCGGGAAACAGCTTGAGCTCGTCGGCCAGGCGGGCCGAGTCATAGGACGCCAGTCCGGCGGTGGACGCCTTCTGCAGCTGGACCAGGGCGGCCAGCGCCTCGCGGTAGAGCGTCTGGAGCTGGCTGTCGGACAGGCCGTCCTGAATGCGCTGGTAATAGGTCTGTTCACCCAGGTCGGAGAGCAGCAGCAGGCCCAGGTCCAGGTCCTGAGCCAGCACTTTGGGCACATTCAGGCCGGCGTCGGCCAGCAATTGCCCCACGTGCAGAAAGGGGCGGCAGTCTTCATGGGCCGGGGGCGCGTCCATGACAATCAGGGTGCGCTCGCCGGCGTCCAGCCTGAAATACCGGCGGAAACTGGCGTCGGCGGAGGCCGGGCGCAGCGTGTCCACGGCCAGATCCAGGTCGGCGGGCAGGCTTTCCAGCCAGTTGCGGATCTGTGCCAGGCGGGGGTCGTGATCGTTTTTCAAGGAAGATCCGTGTCAGAAAGGCAATATTGCTGAAATTTGCGTTCGGCGCACATAAGGCTGGGCGTATGGCGCGGCTTCTCTATAATACCGGCTCGTTTCCGTTCGCATTGGCCCTTCCGTGGCGCCCGTGCCAGGTTCCCCCATCGTCAAAAAAGGGCTGTTTTCACTCGTGCGCAAGGTTCGGTGGTTGATCCTCTCTGCTGTCAGCGTCGCCGCCGGGGCTGTTCAGGCCCAAGGTAGCCAGGGTCCGGCTTCCGCCGCATCATCCGCTACCGCGTCGCCCGCGGCCCCCGTGCTGCGCACGTCCCCCGGTTTGCGGGTGCATCGCTTGCCCGATGGCAGCATTCCCGCCTACATGGAAGCGGACAGCATCGAGGGCGATCCTGATTCCGACCTGACCCTGACCGGTAGCGCGCAAGTGCGCCGCATCGACGGCATTATCAAGGGCGACCGCATCAATTACCGCAAGGATACGGGCGAAGTCGACGTGCAGGGCAGCGCGCGCATGATGCGCGACGGCACGCTGGTGACCGGTCCGAACGCCAAGTTCAACGTCGACAAGTATTCGGGCGAAGTCGAGAAGCCCAACTTCTGGATGGGGGCCACCGGCGGGTTTGCCGTGGCCGAGCACGCGGACATCTTCAGCAAGTCGCAGATGCGGCTGCACACCGTCACGTACAGCGGCTGCGCGTGCGAGACGCCGTCCTGGTACATCAAGGCCAACACGGTCGACATCGACTTCGACGAGAACGAAGGCGTGGCGCGCAATGGCGTGCTGTATTTCAAGGATGTGCCGATCCTGGCGTCGCCCTACATGACCTTTCCGGTCAAGAAGGAACGCAAGTCCGGCTTCCTGATGCCGACCTACGGTACGACCAGCCAAGGCGGTTTCGATTTCTCGCTGCCGTACTACTTGAACCTGGCGCCCAACTACGACGCGACCATTCAGCCGCGCTACTTCTCCAAGCGCGGCATGCAGCTGGGTGGCGAATTCCGCTATCTGGGGGCCGGCTATTCGGGCACGCTTGACGGCACCTATCTGCCTAATGACAACATCACCAGCGAAGACCGCTGGATGTACTGGTGGCGTCATCAGCAGCAGTTCTCGCATGGTTTCTATGCGGACTGGGACGTTGCCAAGGTGTCCGACGACAACTATTTCCGGGACATTTCCCAACTGGGCCTGAACCAGGCGTCCACCACCTACCTGCCGCAGCGTGCGCGGGTAGGCTGGTCCTCGACGTACTGGAGCACGTACGCACAGGTCTACAAATACCAGACCTTGCAAGATCCGGACGCTCCGCTGGTGCCGCCTTACGACAAGGTGCCCGAGCTCTACCTGCGCGGTGCCCGCTATGATTGGGGCGGCTTCGACGTGGACTGGACGTCGACGGCGGTGCGCTTCCAGGTGCCCATGGTGGCAGGCCGCCGCAGCGGCCCGGAAGGCGATCGCCTGCAGTCCTATCCCACCGTGTCCTATCCGATCGTGCGGCCGGGCTGGTTCATCATCCCGAAGGCAGGCGTGAACTATACCCAGTACCAGACCAATTGGTATGGCAGAGACTGGTTGGGCCTGAATTCGGGCACGTCCAGCGCGGGCACGTCTTTTGGCTATCCGTCGACGCAATCGCGCACGGTGCCGATCATGTCCCTGGATGCGGGCCTGATCTTCGAACGCGACACCACATTGTTCGGCAAGGCGTCCACGCAGACCCTGGAGCCGCGCCTGTACTACCTGCGCGTGCCTTACCGCGATCAGTCCAAGCTGCCGGTCTACGATACGTCGCTGTCGGATTTCAGCTTTTCGCAGGCCTTTGAAGAGAACATCTACACGGGCGGCTGGGACCGTATTTCCAATGCCAACCAGCTGACTGCGGCGTTGACGACGCGGTGGCTGGACGCCAACACCGGCTTCGAACGCATGTCGCTGGCCGTGGCGCAACGACTGTATTTCGAAGACCAACAGGTCACGCTTCCGGGCGAAACGCCGCGTGAAAACGTGCGCTCCGACTTCCTCGTGGGCGCCAGCGCCGCACTGACCGACACGCTCAGCACTGACGTGGCGGCCCAGTACAACCCGTATGAAAACCAGTGGTCGCGCGGGTTGATCAGCGCGCGCTGGTCGCCGCAACGCCTGACGACGGTGGCCGTGTCGTACCGTTATCAGCGCGACCCCCAGACCGGGGTTTCGTATCAGCCGCAGGGTCAGAACCAGGTCAGCCTGGCCCTGCAATGGCCCTTCACCAAGCGCTGGTACGGCGTTGGTCGGGTGGATTATTCCCTGCGCTCCGGGCCGTCCAGCAC
>Ga0160495_100166_pt1 | contig 85060 bp, 57 predicted proteins | sample DID4MG_4_FD_108251 | JGI IMG/M metagenome (GOLD analysis project Ga0160495, IMG submission 108251) | Enriched soil microbial communities from UW Madison campus, WI, USA - DID2933_E24_FP4 MG | ecosystem: Environmental > Terrestrial > Soil > Unclassified | place: USA: Madison, Wisconsin | collected... | reverse complement strand
TTTTTCAACCCTGGACCCGGTTGTCCCTCGGACGGGCAGGATCAATAGCCCCGCGGTGATCCGGCGGCGCCTCGGCTGATCCTGTTAGGCCGGTTTGAAACGATCCCGGCCCTGTCGACCCGCAAGTTTCGCCACGGAACGGCTGGCGGCCCAATCACGCCTTCTGAGCGATCCTGCAAACCCGCCCTTCCCATGACGCCCCAAGCGGCCCCGCTCGATGCGATCTCAGCCGCTAACTCGGGCCGGTACCAAGAGCCCTCCCCATGGCTGGGATGGGTTTGATTATGGGGTGGGTTGAGCAGGTGGGGGTAAGTTGGGGTTATAAAGTTGCAGGGCGTTGAGTTGGTTGGATTCTTTTCCGATTACGCCGTGTGAGCAGCGTGCGTAAGGCCGCCCCAACTCCGTAAAATCCCCGCGAAAGCGGGGACCCAGGCTTTTTCTGAAGCCCCCGGCGCTCGACGATAAAACACCTGGGTCCCCGCCTTCGCGGGGATTTTACGGGGGAGAGGTTGGTTCCTCCCTCCGTAACCGTCCCTCGCCCAACCCAGCACCGCCTTCCTGGGCCTTGTGCCCAGGACCCATCGTTCAGCCGCTCAGAACTTTGCGGGACGGACCAGGTTTGAACGGTCGCCGGCATGGACCCTCGCCACGAGGGCGAGGGAGGCGGAGTTTGTTTGTTGACGGTCGGCGTCACGGAAGCTGAAAACGGCCCCCCTCCGGCCCTTCGGGCCACCTCCCCCAGAGGGGGAGGATCTTTGCCCTCACACCACCGCCGGCGCCGGGGTCAGGGCGCGCACGGCGGCGATGATGGGGTCGGCTTCGGTGCGGGCCAGCCAGTCGGGGCTGACGTCGGCGAAGCGGACGAGGCCGGCGCGGTCGATGACCACCACGGCCGGCTGCGGCAGCTCCCAGGCGCCCGTGCCGGTGACGTCGCCTATGAAGGTTCCCTTGGCGCGCTGGGCGTCCTGGCTGGCCTGGTCGGCGGTGTAGAGGATCCCAAACCGGCGGCCGAGTTCGTTGCCGAGGTCGGCGGCGACCTTGTAGCTGAGGCCATGGCGCGTACGGATCTCGCCCAGGCGCTCGGGCACCTGCGGACTGACGGCGACCAGGGTCGCGCCGATCGCCTTCAGGGCCGGGGCCAGGGTCTCTTCATAGTAGGGCAAGGCGATGTTGCAGGCCGGGCAGCCGGCGAAGCGGAAGAAGATCAGCACCGCCGGGCCCTTGGCCGTGAGGCCTTCCAGGGTCAGGTCGCCGCCCTCGACATCCTTCAGGACGAAGGGGGCGACCTTGTCGCCAACCTTGACCCAGGCGTCGGGGTCGGCCGCCTCGACCAGCCGGGCGCGCTGGTCGATATTGATCTTCAGCGCGGCCGGCTCCCAGGTGCGGACGCGTTCGGCATGCAGAGCGGCCAGGCGCTCGCGCAGGGTCTGATGGCTCATGAAATCCTCCCTTTGTGGTGTGTGGGGCTCATCCGGCGACGGTTCCGTTGAACGAGCGGTCGAAGGCGGCGGCCGGGTCGAGGGTCGAGGTGATCGCCCCAGCGCCGCGGAAGTGGTCGAGCACGGCCCGGGCCTCGGTCACCGAGCCGTCGTCGATCGGCACGGGCGCGAAGCGGTAGTAGCGGACGGTGTACTGGGCCACGTCCAGCGACAGGCCGGTCTCCTTGGACAGCACGGCGGCGAAGGCGTCGGGATTGTCGATCGCCCAGCGTCGCGCCCTGGCCAGGCGGCGCAGGAAGTCGTCGATCTGCGGCCGCTTGGTCTCGATCGCCTTGAGGCTGGCGGCCTCGTAGCCCGCGCCGAGCAGGATCCCCTCGCCGTCGATCAGGATCCGGGCGCTGTCGTGCAGGCGGGCCAGGGCGACGTAGGAGCCCCAGGTCACCCAGGCGTCGATCGAGCCGGCGGTGAAGGCGGCCTTGGCGTCGCCCGGGCTGAGGAAGACCAGCGAGATGTCGGACGGTTTGAGGCCGGCCTGCTCGACCACCCGCAGCAGCAGGTAGTGGCCGATCGAGCCGCGCCCCGTGGCGATCTTCTTGCCCTTCAGGTCGGCGGGCGCGCGGATCGGCGAGTCCTTGGGGACCAGGATGGCGGTCGCCCCGCCGCCGCTGCGGGCGGCCTGGACGGCCTTGATCTTGGCCCCGCTGGCGTAGGCGAAGAGGAAAGGCGCGTCGCCGGCCTCGCCCAGGTCCACCGCCCCCGCGCCCAGGGCCTCGAGCAGGGGCTGGGCGGCGGGGAACTCGCTCCATTCGATCTTGTAGGGAACGCCTTCGAGGGCGCCCGAGGCGATCAGCACGGCCTTGGTGCCGCCGCGCTGGCTGCCGACCTTGAGCGGCGCGGCCGCATCGCCCTTGCCGCAGGCCGAAAGCCCCGACGAGAGACCGACGAGCGCGCCGAGACCGATGATGAGCTGGCGTCTTTGCATGCCGCCCTCCCCTTAGAAGCGTTGGGTCAGGCGGGCGTAGTAGTAGCCGCCGGTGATGCCGAAGGGCGAGAACAGGCCGAACTGCAGGGTGCCCTGGTCGGCGTTGACGATGCCGATCTTGTCGGGATGCTGGTCGAACAGGTTGTTGGCCCCGATGGCGATGTTGGTGGTCGGCCGCACGTCCCAGGCGATGTCGAGATCGGCCACCCACTTGGGACTGAAGGTACGGTCGAGGCTCGCCGAGGTGCCGGCCTCGGTATACTCGCCGTAGCGGGTGGCGCGCAGGCTGGCGCTGAGCGTCTGGCGGCTCCAGACCGCGCCCAGCACGATCTTCTCGCGCGGCGTGCCGCGGGTCAGGTCCGAGATCTTCTGGCGGTCGAACAGCACCAGGCTGGGGTTCACCGCCTTGAGGATGGCCGGCGTCTCGATGACGTCGCGGACCTTGGTCTTGTTGAAGGCGTAGGCGGCGTTGAGGTTCAGCTTGCCGGCCGAGCCCAGGTCGAGGCCGTACTCGGCCACGAAATCGACGCCCGTCGTCCGGGTCGAGACGGCGTTGGTGTAGTAGGTCGCCGTCAGGCCCTGCGGGAAGCGGGCCAGCAGGCCGACCAGCGCCGCCTGCGACTGCAGCTGGGTCACCGACAGGTCGAGGTTGCTGGTGTCGACGATGCGGTCGTCGATGTCGATCTGGTAGGCGTCCAGCGTCAGGCGCAGGCGGGCCAGGGGCTCGGCGGTGATCCCGAAGCTGTAGTTGGTCGAGGTTTCCGGCTTCAGCGGCGTCGCGCCCAGAGCCTTGGCCTCGGCGCTGTCGGTGCGCAGCACCTTGGTCGGATAGGTCAGGTATTCGCCGGGCGTACAGACGCCGCCGCGGAAGGTGTTGTTGGGCGCGGCCGGGCACAGGCTGCCGGAGATGGTCGAGGTGGCGAAGATGCTCTGGCCCAGCGACGGGGCGCGGAAGCCGTTGCTGACCGTGGCGCGCAGGGCGTAGCCGGGCAGGAACTCCCAGCGGGTGGTCAGCTTGCCGCTGGTCGTCTCGCCGACGTCGCCGGTGTAGCGCTCGTGGCGGAGCGCGGCGCCGACGTACCAGTTTTCCGTCAGATCGGTGCCGAGGTCGGCGTAGACGGCGTAGGAATGGCGCGAGGTCGAGCCGGCGTCTTCCGGCGCGGTGCCGGCGTAGGACGACAGGCCCGGATTGGGGCGCAGGCCGGCGAAGGGCTGGCCGGCCGGGATCACGTAGTCGCCGACCACGTAGGAAGCCTCGTCGCCGGCCTCGATCAGGAAGTGCTCGTAGCGGTGCTCAAGGCCCCACGACACCTGCAACGGATGCGGCAGGATCCCGGCGAACTCACGCGTGACGTCGAGGTTGTTGGTCCACTGCTGGAACTGGTGGGTCGACAGGTGGAAATAGGTCGGGCTGTCGGGACCGAGGGTGGCGTTCAGCGTGTTCTCGCCGTCGAGCTGGGCGTGGTCCTGGGCGAAGGTGGTCGAGGCGTCCCACGACCAGCCGGCCTTTTCGCCGCGCGCGCCGAAGCTGGTCTGCCAGTCGAGCTCGAAGATCCGCCGCAGGGCGTTGAAGCCGTTCGGATAGACCTCGGGCAGCGAGTTGCGGTTCAGCGGACGGCCGGCGGTGACGCCGGTGACGGGCGCGAGGTTGGGCAGGAAGCTGCCGGTGACCTTCTTCGACGAGCGATGGCTGACCGTGCCGCTGGAATAGAGCGTCAGGTCGCGCCAGGGCAGTTCGGCGTTGTAGGCCGTGGCGATGATGTCTTCCTCGCCCGGGCCGTAGCTGGCGCCCCAGTAGTAGCGGTCGGCGGTGGCGTCGCGAGCGTCGGGCGTGACGGTGGTCGCCCCGCCCGTGGTGGTGACGGTGGGCTGGTAGAGGTACTGGGCGCGGGACGGCACGGCGCGCGAGGCGGCCTCGTTGTTCTTCCAGTTGACCGCCAGCTGCAGGAATCCGCCGTCCTCGCCCAGCGGCCGGGCCCAGGTCAGGCTGGCGGCGCGGGTGTCGCCGTCGCCCAGATAGTTCTGGCCGCCGGTGTAGGAGAACTCGCCGCCTTCAGTCCCCTTCTTGAGGATGATGTTGACGACGCCGGCGATGGCGTCCGAGCCGTACTGGGCCGAGGCGCCGTCGCGCAGCACCTCGATGCGCTCGATCGCCGAGGCCGGGATCAGGTCGAGGTCGACCGGCACGCCGCCGCGGCCGACGCGGGCCAGGTTGTTGATCAGCGAGGTGGTGTGGCGGCGCTTGCCGTTGACCAGGAACAGGGCCTGGTCGCCGTTGAGGCCGCGCAGGGTGATGGCCCGCACCGTCCACGAGGTGCCGCCGCCGTTGACGCCTGGCAGGTTGAACGACGGGATCAGGGTGTTGAGCACCTCCTTGAGACCGGTCTTGCCGGTGGCGGTGAGCTGCTCGGACGAGATGACGTCGATCGGCGCGGGGCTGTCGGCGACCGTACGGCGCACGCCGCGCACGCCGGTGACGACGACGCCGTCCACGGAGTCGGCGGCCGCGTCGGGCGCATCGACGGTGGGGATCGGCTCGGCGGCCAGGGCCGCGCCCGAGGCGCAGGCCAGCAGCAGGCCGGCGAAGGCCGAACGTTTGAAGGTCTGGGAAACCAGGATCTGGGAAACACGAGTCAAAAAGCTATCCCCCGCGCGGTGATCCGCGTCGTTGCATGGTCTTGAAGAGAAGAAGGCCGTGGGCGGTCCGGCGGACGTCAGGCGAGGACGGGGCCGACGGACGGGCGGCGCTGGTCGAGGACGGCGACGCTCATGGGGAACCTCCATCTCGCCGACACGAGGCGGTCGGCGGAGGCGAACATGGCGAGCGCGCCCAAACCCGGCGAACGAGTATTTCTCCGAAAGAATTCAGAGATTTATATATCGCGATACGCAATAATCGGCATTTGCGGAACACATAGTCGCCGGGGTTGTCGCGATGTTTCAGCGGCGCCGGACGAAACCATCAGCGGGGCTCGACAGCGCCCTTGCGCGACGCTTGAGGATCGCCGAAACAAAACTCCATCAATTTTGTAGAGTTTTATCCCGATGACATCGCGTCCCGTGATCGCCGTGGTCGGCGCCGGCTTCAGCGGCGTCATGACCGCCCTGCACCTGCTGCGGGACGGCGCGGGCGCGCGGGTCGTCCTGCTGGAGCGGCGCAGCCCCGTGGGCCTGGGCGCGGCCTACGCCACGCATAATCCCAGCCACCGGCTCAACGTGCGGGCCGGCAACATGAGCGCCTGGCCTGACCGGCCGGGCGACTTCACCGCCTGGCTGCGCGGCCAGGGGCTGGAGGTCGGGGCCGGCGACTTCGCCACGCGCGGTGACTACGGCCGCTATCTGCAGAGCCTGCTGGCGGACGCGGTCGCCGGGCCGGAGGCCGCGGGCCGGCTGATCGTCGCGCCCGACGAGGTGGTCGGACTGGAGCCCGGCGGCGACGGCTGGCGGCTGACGACGGCCATGGGCCGGCCGATCCTGGCCAACGCCGTGGTCCTGGCCCTGGGAAATCCGCCGCCCTGCCGGCCGGCCGGCGTCGACGAGGCCCTGGCCGCCTCGCCCGCCTATGTCGCCGATCCCTGGCGCTGGGATCCGAAGGCCCTGCCGCAGGGGCCGGTGCTGCTGCTCGGCACGGGCCTGACCATGATCGACGTGGCGCTGAGCCTGGAGGACGCCATGCCCGGCCGCTCGATCATCGCCCTGTCACGCCGGGGCCTGACGCCGCGCGAGCACGAGGGCGAGCCGCCCGAACATCCGCCACTGCCGCCCTCCCCCGACCTGAGCCCGCACGCGGCCCTGGAATGGCTGAAGCGGACGGCGGCCGTGCACGGCTGGCGGACGGCGGTCGACGCCCTGCGCCCGGCGACCCAGGACCTGTGGCGCGGCTGGAGCGCGGCGCGCAAGCAGGCCTTCCTGCGCCACGCGCGGCCGTTCTGGGACGTGCATCGCCATCGCCTGTCGCCAGAGGTGGCTGCGCGGGTGGCCAATCTGCGCCAGTCCCGCCGGCTGAAGGTCGCCGCCGGCAAGATCGTGCGCCTGGCCGAGAGGCCGGACGGCCGCGTCGAAGGCGCCTGGCGGCCGCGCGGCGAGATGGACGCCCAGCCGTTCGTCGTCAGCGCGGTGATCAACGCCACCGGCCCGACCGGCGACGTGACCCGTTCGCGCGATCCGCTGGTCCTCGACCTGATCCGCCGGGGCCTGGCGCGTCCCGATCCGATGCGGCTGGGTCTCGACGTCGATCCCGACAATCGCCTGCTCGATATCTCGGGCGCCGCGGCCCCCAGCCTGTTCGCGGTCGGCCCGGTGACGCGCGGCGCCTGGTGGGAGATCAACGCCGTGCCCGACATCCGCGGCCAGGCGGCGCAGGTGGCGACGGCGGTGCTGGGCGCGGTGGGTTAGGATCACCCCCACCCCGGCCTCATTTTTCTCCGCGCATCCCCGCGAAGGCGGGGATCCAAGCCGGGTCGACGGGCGAAACTATCGCCTCGCGACATCCCGAAAGTCAGCTTGGGCCCCCGCCTTCGCGGGGGAAGTCGGAATTTGGGTGGGAACCAGCGGATTTGGATCCCAAATACGAAAAACCCCCGCCGGCGGACCGACGGGGGTGTTTTCAGCAAGTAAGCTCTGAAGCTTACGCGCCGCCCGGGAAGCGGAACGGAACCTTCACGGTGCCGGTCTTGGCGCCCATCGGCAGCTTCTCGGCGATGCACATGGCCGCCTTGTCGAAGCCCTTGCCGGCCGCGCTGTTGTCGACGACCTTGCAGCCCGAGAGCTTGCCGGCGTCGGCGGTGCACTCAAGCATCACCTGAGCGGCGTCCTTGGTGTTGGCGAATTGCTGCAGGCAGCGGCCCATCTGGTCTTCGAAACCACCGGCGGCCGAAGCAGCCGAAGCGACGAAGAAGCTGCCGGCCATAGCCGCTGCGAAAGCGATCGAGAATTTCATAGCCGCCCATCCCTCCTGGCGAAAACTTGATGGGAGGGTTTTCGCAGGAGGCCGCTAACGAAGAACCAAGGTTCGCGGTTAATCTTTTCTGAAAATGATTAATGCGGTCCCGTCCGAGGACAATTCGCTCACGGAGACCGACTGAAGGGGCCTCGGCACAACTTTCACGGACAATTAAACGCATCTCCCGCAAAGGTGTCCGGGACGTGCGGGGGCCGTGAACAGCATGACGATCGAACCAGCGACTGCGGCGGAAGGCAAGAGGCCATCGTCGCGCGTCTTGCACTATGCGTTCTGGATCGTGCTGACGGCGCTGGCCCTGGCCGGCATGTCGAACCTGCTGCTGGTCTTCGGCTTCATGATGCTCCTCCTGCCGGGCGTGGTTCTGTACCTGGCCCCGACGGTGCTGCTGTACGCGGTGCTGGCCGCTCTGGCGCACCGGGCCTGGCGCGGTGGCTCCCGGAAACGCTTCGCGGCGGCCTTGGCCCTGGCCGCCCTCGTCGCCTTCGGCCCCGGCCTGATCGTCAATACGGCGCTGAAGCTGGAAGCCAGCCAGATGGGCGCCGATGCGCGAGGCGAGTTCGCTCCGGTCGCCGGCGCCCGGACCATCAGCCTGACGCCCGGCCGCGGGCTGGACTGCGAGATGATCTGCGCCACGCTCCTGGCGGAGCGCCGGTTCGACGCCGTGATCATTCCCACGCTTCAAGCCAACGCCGGCGGGGAGGCCCCGAATCCGACCTCCGGTTCCGCGTCGCTCTACAGGCTCGGAGACGCCGAGGCCTGCGCCCGCGCCGACGGCAGCCCCGTCACGGCGACCAACCGCCGGCCATGCATCATCAAGAGCGCCGCGACCGGCGTGCGCGCAGATCTGGTCCTGCGCATGAGGGAGACGAGGTTCCTTCCCTCGGCCCGCAAGAATGAAACCGCCTGGCGGCTGAACCCGCTGGCGCTCGGTCGACGCCAATACGCCAGCCTGGACGCCTGGAACTGTCTCGATACGCGTCGACCGTGCCGGCTGATCGCGCGCCGCGCGTCCTTCTATCAGGAGGCCATGGCGCCGATCCTGTGGATGGACCACGATCTCAGCGACCACGGGCTCTACATCAACCGCGCCTGGGCGCGTCTCAGGCGCGGCGACAACAGGCACGGCGATCGGAAGGCGCCCAGTCCGCTGGACGCCGCCGCCGCCCGCCTGAGTCCGCGCGCGCCCGACCGCGTCGTCTCTCCTTCCGGATTGAGCACCGTCGTCGATCTCTCCTCGATGCCGACATCCTCAGCCTCCGCGCCGGCGCGGGCGCGACGGGACTCGATCCGCGAGGTGATCCGCACACTGAACGCCCAAACCGAGCCCCTGTCGGACGTTCAGGTCGCGTTTCTTCGCCAGTTGCTGGCGGAGGAAGACCAGAACTTTCACATCGACCTCGACTGGAGCCTTCATCCCGAAGCCGCGCGAGCCCTGGTTCCGGTCCTCGGGGGCGCCCTGAACGAGGCCGACAGGAACCACGCCTGGACGGAAAGCGCGATCCAGAGCGCCATCGCCGTGCTGCCGGACGCCGATTACACCAAGCTGCGCGGCGCTCTGACCCTATGGATGCGCAGCGACCGTCCTCTGGCGGGCGAAAACGACGCCGGTTTCCTGTTGCGCCTTTCCGATCTGGGCCAGGTCGCCGCCTCGCCCCTGGCCGACATGGCGATCGCCAAACCCGGCGTCCTGGACCCCGAGGCCAATCCCCGCGAGCGCGTGGCGGCGGCCACCGCTCTGTGCGTGCTGGGCGCCTCGGCTCGCTCGGAACTTCCCCGTCTCGTCGCCGCACAGGAGGCCCTGGCGCACAAGCGCTGGACGACGGACGCCTCGACGGCCCTCGAGCGCGCGGTCACCCGCATCCGCGACGGCGGCCCGGGCAGCGCCTGCTTCGGCGACACCAAACGCACGCCCTACTTCAGGAAATCGTGGCTGGAGGCCTTCCGCAAGGAACGCAACCTGCTCTAGCGCCTATCTCATAGCTCCAAGGCCGCCGTGTGGATCAGCTCCGAGAGCTTGGCGATCGACGGATGCGGCGCAGGACCGGTCCGACGAACATAGGCCACTTTCGGCAGGCTCGGTAAAGCCCCCTCGGCGATCGGCTGGGCCTCGGGGCGGAACAGGCTGGTGCGGCAGGTCACCGCCAGGCCCGACTGCACCGCGGCGCGCAGGGCCGAGAGGCTCGGCGTCTCCAGGGCCACGCGATACGAGCGCCCTTCCCGCTCCAGCGCCGCCAAGGCCGCGTCGCGGAACCGGCATGGGGCTTCCAGGATCGCCAGCGGCAGCACGTCCTGCTGGGCGAGGTCGGGCTCGCCGTGCCAGACCATCGGCACGGTGCGGGCGGCGGCCGGGTCGTCGTAGGCGCCCATGCAGAGGATGACGTCCAGGCGGTCGCTGCGCAGCAGCTCCAGCAGCTCCGGCGAGCCGGCGACCCGCACCTGCAACTGGGTGTCGGGATTGAGCTGGGCGAAACGGGCTAGGACGCCCGACAGCAGGGTCTCGGCGAAGTCCTGCACCAGCCCCACCCTTGCAGGCCCGGCCAAGGCGTCACCGGTCAGGGCCACGACGGCGCGGTCGTTGAGGGCGAGGATGTCGCGGGCGTGGCCCAGCAGGGTCTGGCCGGCCGGGGTCAGCGACAGCCGCCGTCCCTCGCGGTGGAACAGCGGCGTCAGCACGGTCTCCTCCAGCCGCTTCATCTGCAGGCTGAGCGCCGACTGGGTGACGAAGACACGCTCGGTGGCGCGCAGCATCGACCCACTGTCGACGATGGCCACGAAGCTGCGGAGAAGTTCGGTCGGAAGGTTGGTCGGCATCTGGCGTCCCGTCTGACCCCGTTGAGGAACTCTAATAAGACCCCTGAGGATAAGTCTATTGATCGAGTAGGAATTCAGCGTCCATCTCTGTGAAGCAACGGCGCCCCCGCCGCAACGGTCACAGCGATGGAAGCGACCCGATGTCTTTGGCGATCGCCGATAGAATTTCTCTAGCGAGACCATTCCCCAAGGGGTGGCGATGGCCTCGCCTCTCCCGTGCGCGATGGCTATCTCCGGTCGTGCTTCTGGCCTTGTGGGAGTTGGGTTCGCGCTCCGGCCTGATCCCCGAACGGGTGCTGGCCGCGCCCTCGACGGTGGCAGAAACCTTCTGGGCGCTGACGGTCTCGGGCGAGCTTCCCGCCAACCTGCTGGTGTCGCTGGCTCGCGCCGCCGCCGGCCTGGCGATCGCCCTGGCCGTCGCCGTGAGTCTGGGCCTGCTGGCCGGCCTGTCGCGCTGGGGCGAGACCGTCGTCGACCCGCTGATGCAGATCAAGCGGACCATCCCGTCCCTGGCCCTGACCCCGCTGTTCATCGTCTGGTTCGGCATCGGCGAGACGCCGAAGATCGCCCTGATCGCCGTGGCCACGACCTTCCCGATCTATCTGAACCTCTTCGCCGGGGTGCGCGGCATCGACGTGCGGCTGGTCGAGGCCGCCCGCAGCTTCGGCCTATCGGGCTGGAGCCTAGTGCGCGAGGTGATCCTGCCCGGCGCCCTGCCCTCGTTCTTCGTCGGCCTGCGTTACGCCCTGGGCGTCTCGGTGCTGGTGCTGGTGGTGGCCGAGCAGATCAACGCCCAGGCCGGCCTTGGCCACCTGATCAACAACGCCCGCGACTTCATGCGCACCGACATCATCGTCGTCTGCCTGCTCGTCTACGCCCTGCTCGGCCTTGGCGCCGACGCCCTCGTTCGCACGCTGGAGCGCAGCGCTCTGGCCTGGCGCCCCAGCCTCGTGGAGCAATGACCATGGTCCAGCCGCGCATCCGCCGCCGCGCTTTCGACACCGCCGCCGTCCCGGCCGCCGCGCCATCGACCGCGCCTTCGGTCGCCCCCGCCGTGAAACTGAACGGCTTCGTCCGCCAGTTCGGCGAGAACCGGGTCATCGACGGCCTGGATCTCTCGATCGCTCCGGGCGAATTCGTCGCCCTGCTGGGCGCCAGCGGCTCGGGCAAGACCACCCTGCTGCGCACCCTGGCCGGTCTCGACCCCGTCGGCGACCAGGACATCACGACGCCGAACACGCGCGCCGTGGTGTTCCAGGACGCACGCCTGCTGCCGTGGAAGAAGGTCTGGCGCAACGTGGCGCTTGGCCTCAAGGACAAGGATGTCCGGGCCCGCGCCGAGGCGGCGCTGAAGGAGGTCGGCCTCGGCCATCGCCTCGACGCGTGGCCCTCCACCCTTTCCGGCGGCGAGGCCCAGCGCACAGCCCTGGCCCGCGCCCTCGTACGCGAGCCGGGTCTGCTGCTGCTCGACGAGCCGTTCGCGGCCCTCGACGCCCTGACCCGGCTGAAGATGCACGACCTGGTGCTGAACCTCTGGAACGAGCACAAGCCCGCCGTCCTGCTGGTCACCCACGACGTCGACGAGGCCATCTCGCTGGCCGACCGCGTGCTGGTGCTGAACAAGGGCCGGATCGCCGCCGAAGAGCATATCGCCCTGGAGCGCCCGCGCGCGCCGGACGCCCGTTTCCAGGCCATCCGTCGTCGCCTGCTCGGCCATCTGGGCGTCGAGGCCCCGACCTTCCACCAAGAGGCTTCTCACGAAGCCGCCCTGGTCGCCTTCCCGACCGGCGAGGCCGTGTTGTGAGCACCGCCGCCGCTCGTCGCCTAGAACCCGCCGCCCGCCTGCCCGACCTCGACGCTGTGCTGCCGGGCCTGACGCAAGCCTTCGCCGCCACCGCCGGCCGCCATGACCGCGAAGCCAGCTTTCCGTTCGCCAACTTCCAGGCCCTGCACGAGGCCGGGCTGCTGGCCCTGACCGCCCCGGCGCGTCTGGGCGGGCTGGAGAGCGACCTGCCTACCGCGCTGAAGGTGGTTTCCGCCGTCGCCCGGGGCGAGCCGGCCACGGCCCTCGTTTTGGTCATGCAGTACCTGTTCCACGCCTCGGTCGAGGGCCGTTCGGGCTGGCCCGAGCACCTGAAGCAACGGGTGATCGGCGACGCGATCGAGCACGGCGCCCTGATCAACGCCCTGCGGGTCGAGCCCGACCTCGGCACGCCGGCTCGCGGCGGCCTGCCGGCCACCATCGCCCGCCGCACGCCGGAAGGCTGGCGGATCAGCGGCCGCAAGATCTACTCCACCGGCTCCAGCGCCCTGACCTGGTTCGTGGTCTGGGCCCGCAGCGACGACGCAGACCCTCTGGTCGGCGGCTGGCTGGTGCGCGCCGACAGCCCCGGCGTGATCATCGAGGAGACCTGGGATCACCTGGGCCTGCGCGCCAGCGCCAGCCACGACGTGATCTTCGAGGACGTGCTGGTGCCGCTGGACCACGCCCTGGACCCGCAGCCCCCGGGCGCCCCGCCGCCCTATTCGCCGGTGTTCGGAACCTGGTCGTCGGTGCTGACGGCGGCGATCTACGATTCCGTGGCCCGCGCGGCCCGCGACTGGCTGGCCGACTTCCTGATCGCCCGCAAGCCGGCCAACCTGGGCGCCAGCCTCTCGACCCTGCCCCGCTTCCAGGAAGCCCTGGGCGAGATCGACAGCCTGCTCTTCGCCAACCGCGTGCTGCTGGACAGCGCCGCGAAAGGCGACACGGCGGCGAGCGAGAGCGGTCTGGTCAAGCACCTGGTCACCGAGAACGCCATCACCGTGGTCGAGAAGGCCCTGAAGCTGACCGGCAATCCGGGCCTGACCCGCGCCAACCCGCTGGAGCGCCATCACCGCGACGTGCTGTGCGGCCGGGTGCACACGCCCCAGGCCGACGTGGTGCTGACCGGCGCCGGCAAGCTCGCCTTCGCTTCCCGGGAGGCCCTGGCATGAGCCGTCTCGTCGTCGCCAGCCAACTGCCCGAGGTGTTCAACACCGTCTTCGCCCAGCATGCGGCGGACGCCGAGATCGTGCCGGTCCCGCCGGGTCTGACCACGCCCCTGCCGCAGGACGCCAAGGTCCTGGTGGCCGCGCCGTTCCGCAAGGCCGGCGGCGTGCTGCCGGCCAAGGCCCCGCCCGGCTGGCCGTTCGACGTCCGCTGGGTGCAGCTGGTGTCGGTGGGCATCGACTTCTATCCGGACTGGCTGTTCGACGGCCCGGTGGTGACCTCGGCGCGCGGCTCTTCCGCCGTCGCCCTGGCCGAATTCGCCCTGGCCGCGATCCTGGCCGAGGCCAAACGCCTGCCGGAGATCTGGATCGACAAGGCCGAGCGCTGGGCGCCGCAGCCGCTGAAGCTGATCTCGGGCACGACCTTGGGCCTGGTGGGCTTCGGCGCCATCGGCGAGGCCCTGGCCCCGCGCGCCCAGGCCCTGGGCCTGAACGTCATCGCCACCCGCCGCTCGGACAAACCGATCCCCGTCGCAGGCGTCGAGCGGGTGGCGGACCTGAAGACCCTGTTCGCCCGCAGCGACCACGTGGTGCTGGCCGCTCCTGCGACGCCGGAGACCGAGCGCCTGATCGGCCGCGAGGTGCTGGCGGCCGCAAAGCCGGGCCTGCACCTGATCAACATCGCCCGTGGCGCGCTGATCGACGACGACGCCCTGCTGGCGGCGCTGGACGACGGCCGGGTGTCGCGCGCCAGCCTGGACGTGACCTTCCCCGAGCCCCTGACCGACGGCCACCCCTTCTATGGCCATCCGAAGGTTCGGCTCTCGCCCCACACCTCGGTGCACACGCCCGACACCCGCATCAACCTGGCGACCAGCTTCGCCCAGAACCTCGCCCGCTTCCGCGCCGGCGCGCCCCTGGCCGACGTCGTCGACCTGTCGCGCGGCTACTGACAACAAGGACCCTTCGCGATGACCGCGATCCCCGCCGCCCGCAGCTTCACCGCTTCCGGCCCGCACCCCGCCAAGATCGAGAGCGTGCTGCCGCCGTTCGGCTCGAAAGAGATCCCGCAACAGCCGACGATCGAGCTGGAGCGGCTCTATCGCAAGCAGCGCCTGGCCGCCGGTTACCGGCTGTTCGGCCGCTACGGCTTCGACATGGGCGGCGCCGGCCACATCACCGCCCGCGATCCGGAGCTGACCGACCACTTCTGGGTCAATCCGCTGGGCGTGCACTTCTCGCGCATCAAGGTTTCGGACCTGATGCTGGTCAGCCACGCCGGCGAGATCGTGCAGCCGCCGGCCAAGGCCCCGGCCCGCCTGAACCGCGCCGCCTTCGCCATCCACTCGCAGCTGCACGAGGCCCGGCCCGACGTGGTCGCCGCGGCCCACTCGCACTCGCTGTACGGCAAGGCCTGGTCGGCGCTGGGGCGCCTGCTGGATCCGCTGACCCAGGATTCGGCGGCCTTCTATGACGACCACGCCCTGTTCGAGGAGTTCTCGGGCGTGGTGCTCGACACCAGCGAGGGCCAGAAGATCGCCAAGGCGCTGGGCCCCAAGAAGGCGGTGATCCTGCAAAACCACGGGATCCTCACCGTCGGCCAGTCCGTCGAGGCCGCCGTCTGGCGCTATCTGGCGCTCGAAAACGCCTGCCAAGCGCAGTTGCTGGCCGAGGCCGCCGGCCCGACCAAGCCAATGCCGCCGGAGGTCGCCAAGCACACCGCCGGCCAGGTCGGCACCGAACTGGGCGGCCTGTGGTCGTTCCAGCCCTATTGGGACATCGTCACCGAAGAAGAGCCGGACCTGTTCGACTGATGACCGGCATCTCCCTGTCCCGCCGCGACCTGATGTCGGGCGGCCTTTCGATCGCGGGCCTGTCGCTGGCCGGCTTCACCACCGTCAACCTGGCCGCCTGCTCGCCCAAGGGCGGCGACAAGGCCGGCTCGCTGGCCGACCTGACGCTGAGGGTCGCCACCTATCGCGGCAATCCCGAGAGCTTCTTCGGCGAGGCCGGCATCGCCGACCCGCCCTACAAGCTGGCCCGCACCCAGTTCGCCGGCGGCAACCTGATCGCCGAGGCGATCAACGCCCGGGCGCTGGACTTCGGCGGCATGAGCGAGATCCCGCCGATCTTCGTCGCCGCCCAGCCCGGCAACCAGGTGCGCATCGTCGGCGTGCTGAAGGGCGACGTGAACAACCAGGTGCTTCTGGTCCCCAAGGGCTCGCCGGCCCGGGACTTCAAGGATCTGAAGGGCAAGCGCATCGGCTATGTGAAGGCCACGACCTCGCACTACATCCTGCTGCGCCTGTTGCAAGAGGCGGGCCTGGCCTGGAACGACATCCAGCCTGTGGCGCTGAGCCCGCAGGACGGCCTGGCCGCCTTCCAGAGCGGGGCGCTGGACGCCTGGGTGATCTACGGCGTCATCGTCTACCAGGCGCGCGAGGCCGGAGCGCGGGTGCTGCGCACGGCGCTGGGCATCCTGTCGGGCAACTACCTGATCACGGCGGCCAAGGAGGCGCTGGACGATCCGCTGCGGCTGCAGGCCATCGGCGACTATGTCAGCCGCTACAAGAAGGTTTTCGACTGGATCAACGCCGACGGCGAGCGCTGGGCGCGGGTGCGGGAACAGGCGACGGGGGTCAAGGCGGCCTACTACGCCCAGGAGTTCAAGGAGCGCTCCTCGCCCTACATCCTCGAACCGATCAGCGAGGCGGCCATCGCCTCCGAGCAGGCCGTGGCCGACACCTTCGCGGCCGCCAAGATCATTCCCTCGGCCGTCGACGTGCGGCCGCTGTGGGATGACCGGCTCTCATCGTTCCTCAAGTAATGTCGAGTTCTGCAAATATATCCGATGACATCGGACGATATGAGCAGAGCTATCCGCTCGATCATTTTATATTCGTTGAGATGAGAGGCGGCGCGACGGCAAATCCCCACCGAACAAGTCGGGGATAAATTCGTGCGAACCTTCAAGCTTCAACTTCTCGCCTTCACTTCCGGCCTCGCTGTCGCCGGCGGGGCCTTGGCGGCCGAGCCGGCGCCGACCGCCAATGCCGACGATGCGGCCTCCCCCGCCGTCGAGCAGGTGATCGTCACCGCCGAGCGCCGCGCCACCGACCTGCAGAAGACCGCGATCGCCATCTCGGCCTTCGGCTCGCAGGTGCTGGCCGACCGCAAGGTCGACAGCATCCGCGACCTGTCGGGCCAGATCCCGAACTTCAGCATCAGCCGCGTCACCATCAGCCACACCACCCAGACCTATGCGCTGCGGGGCGTCGGCGAGGCCGATCCGATCCAGGAGCCGGTGCTGGCCGTCTATGTCGACGACGTCTACATCCCGCGCCAGATCGGCTCGATGGTCGAGTTCAACGACCTGGAGCGCATCGAGGTGCTGCGCGGCCCGCAGGGCACGCTCTACGGCCGCAACTCCAGCGCCGGCGCCCTGCGCATCATCACCCGCGATCCGGGCCAGGAGTTCCGCGCCAAGGCCGAGGTCGGCCTGGGCAGCTACGGCGCCGTCGACGTGCGCGCCCTGGTCGAGGGCCCGATCGTCGACGACAAGCTGTCGGGCAGCTTCTCCTACATCCACCACAAGCGCGACGGGGTGACCTTCGACCCGACGCTGAACCACGACGTCAACCGCATCGATCTCGACGCCTACCGCGCCAAGCTGCACTGGACGCCGACCGAGAAGCTGGACGTGCTGTTCACGCTGAACGCCCTGCGCGACCGCAGCGACAGCCGCAGCTACGTGCCGGTCACCCAGCCGAACGGCGCGTTCAACAACCGCTATTCCTACTCGGAGGTCGAGCCCAAGCAGGACCTCGACCAGATCAGCGGCTCGATCCGCGTCCAGTACGCGCTGAGCGACCATCTGAAGCTGAAGTCGATCACGGCCTACGGCGGCTTCAACCTGAACCCGGTCTATTACGACAACGACGGCCAGGCGGCGCTGATCCAGAAGAACCTGATCCACTACAACGACCAGTACGCCACCCAGGAAATCCAGCTGAACGGCGACTTCGGCAAGCTGACCTTCACCAGCGGCCTGTTCTATCTGCATGAGCGGTTCTTCGTGCAGCGCGACGGCTACAGCCGCAGAAGCGCGACGGTCACCGATCCGGTGACGACGCCCAGCAACTACGGCTTCGCCCGCGCCCACAACATCACCAACACCGACGCCTACGCCCTGTTCGGCGAGGCGACCTATGCGGTGACCGACCGCCTCAGCGTCACCGGCGGCCTGCGCTGGACCAACGAGGAGAAGGAATTCACCTTCGACAACAAGGTGCTGAACCTGGCCGGCCAGGTCACCGGCCAGTCGATCGCCGGGACCGCCGACAAGACCTTCTCGGCGATCACCCCGAAGCTGTCGGTGCAGTACCAGTGGACGCCGGCCGTCCTGCAGTACGCGACCTATTCCAAGGGCTTCAAGTCGGGCGGCTTCGACAACCGGGCCACGCGCCTGGACCTGGCCACCCGCCCCTTCGCGCCGGAAGACGTCAACACCTACGAGACCGGCCTGAAGACCGAGCTGTTCGACCGTCGGGCGCGGGTGAACCTGGCGGCCTTCTACAACGACTACGAAAACCTGCAGGTCAGCTACAGCGACCCGGCCTATCCGGGCAATTCGATCCGCGGCAACGCCGGCGAGGCCCACACCTACGGCGTCGAGCTGGAGACCGACGTGCGCGCCACCGAGCGGCTCAGCCTGCAAGGCTCGGTCGGCTGGCTGTACGCCGTCTACGACACCTACAAGAACGCCGGCGGCGTGGGCGTGAACGCCGACGGCCACCGCCTGCTGAACTCGCCGCGCTGGAGCCTGTCGGGCGGCGTGACCTGGGACGTGCCGGTGGAAGTGCCTGGCTCGATCCGCGCCAACCTAAACGCCCAGTGGCAGACCAAGACCTATTTCAGCGCCCTGCAACGGCCGCAGGACGAGGCGCCCGCCCAGGGCTTCCTCAACGGCACGATCACCTGGACCGCGCCCAACCCGCAGTGGGCCGTGCAGCTGTCGGGCCGCAACCTGCTGGACAGCGACAAGCCGGTGACCTCGACCTACACGCCGGCCACCGGGGTCTATTACAAGAACTATCCCGATCCGCGGACCTGGCTGGTCACGCTGAAGTACGCGCTGTGATCCGATGACCGGCGCGCCCAACCTCACCCGCCTGGCCAGCTTCGTCGGAGATCTCGGCGCCCTGCTCGACCGTACGGGCGAGGAGGCGGAGATCCTGCGCGAGGGGGGCGGCCTGCTGGCCGCCCTGATCGCCACGGACGACTGGCTGCCGGACGCCTATGCCGTGCCGAAACCGGCCCGCTATCAGCAGTACCTGCTGCATTGCGACAGCCGCGAGCGGTTCAGCGTGGTCAGCTTCGTCTGGGGGCCGGGCCAGGCGACGCCGGTCCACGACCACACGGTCTGGGGCCTGGTGGGCGTGCTGCGCGGAGCCGAGCTGTCTCAGGCCTATCGCCGCGACGGCGCCGCCCTGGTCCCGCACGGACCGGTTCACCGGCTGGAGCGCGGCGAGGTCGAGGCCGTGTCTCCCACCGTCGGCGACGTGCACCGGGTCACCAACGCCTTCGACGACAGGCCCTCGATCAGCATCCACGTCTACGGGGCCAATATCGGAGCGGTGCGCCGCTCGACCTACGACGCCGACGGACGGAGCAAGCCCTTCGTCTCCGGCTACTCCAACGACACCCTCCCCAACCTGTGGGACCGCTCCAAGCCGGTCCCCGCCGAGGCCGCGCCATGACCCTGCCCGTCGTCACGCCCCGCGAAGTCCGCCAGGACCTGATCGCCCGCCGTGAGATCGCCCTTCTGGACCTGCGCGAGGAAGACCCCTTCGCCAAGGCCCACCCGCTGTTCGCCTCGCAGCTGCCGCTCAGCCGGCTGGAGGTCGAGATCCTCGACCGCGTGCCCCGCAAGGAGACGCGGATCGTGCTCTACGACAATGGCGAGGGCCTGGTCTCGCCGGCCGGCAAACGGCTGGCGGCCCTGGGCTACACCAACGTCCAGGCGCTGAAGGGCGGGCTGCAGGGCTGGACCGACGCGGGCTACGAGCTGTTCCAGGACGTCAATTCCTACAGCAAGGCGTTCGGCGAACTGGTCGAGGCGCGCCGCCACACCCCGTCCCTGCCCGCCCAGGAGGTGCAGGCCCGCATCGACGCCAAGGCCGACCAGGTGATCCTCGACGCCCGCCGGTTCGAGGAATACGCGGTGATGAGCATCCCGGGCGGCGTCAGCACGCCGGGGGCCGAGCTGGTGCTGCGCGCCAGGGAGCTGGCGCCGGATCCGTCGACCACCATCATCGTCAACTGCGCGGGCCGCACCCGCAGCCTGATCGGCGCCCAGTCGCTGGTCAACGCCGGCGTGCCCAACCCCGTCTTCGCTCTGCGCAACGGCACGATCGGCTGGACCCTGGCCCAGCAGAGCCTGGAGCACGGCCAGAGCCGCAAGTTCCCCGACGTCTCGACCCAGACCCTGGAAGAGGCCCGCGCCAAGGCGCGCGACGTGGCCTATCGCGCCGGCGTGCGCCGCATCGACGCCGAGGGCCTCGCTGACCTCGCCACCGACCGCAAGCGCACTCTCTATCGCTTCGACGTGCGCACGCCCGACGAATACGCGCTAGGCCACCTGCCCGGCTTCCGCAGCGCGCCGGGCGGCCAGCTGGTGCAGGAGACCGACGTCTTCGCCCCCGTGCGCGGCGGCCGCATCGTGCTGGCCGACGACCTCGGCCCCCGCGCCGACATGACCGCCTCGTGGCTGGCCCAACTGGGCTGGGAGACCTACGTGCTGGAAGACGGTTTCGAGGGCGAGCTGGCGACCGGCGCCTGGCAGCCGTCGGAGCCGCCGCACCTGCCGGTGGTCGAGACCATCCTGCCGCGCGCCCTGTCCGAAGCCCTGGCCGAAGACAGCGTCGTGGTGCTGGACCTCGCGCCCAGCCCGGCCCACCGCAAGGGCCACGTGCCCGGCGCCTGGTTCGCCATCCGCGCCCAGCTGGCCGAGGCCCTGGAGCGCGTGCCTGAAGGCAAGCCGATCGTCCTGACCTCGCCCGACGGCGTGCTGGCCCGCCTGGCCGCGCCGGAGCTGGAGGACATCGCCGACCAGCCGGTGCGGGTGCTCGACGGCGGCACCGCTGCCTGGGTCGCCGCCGGCCGCGCGCTGGAGACGGGCCTAGCCCACGCCGCCAGCGACCCGACCGATGTCTACAAGCGCCCGTACGAGGGCACCGACAACGCCGCCGAGGCCATGCAGGCCTATCTGGACTGGGAATTCGGCCTGGTCGACCAGCTGGCCCGCGACGGGTCGCACGGCTTCTTCGTGATCTGAGGTCCAGCCCCATGCCCCTGACCCTCTATATCGCTCCCGGCAGCTCCTCCCTGGCCCCGCTCGTGGCGCTGGAGGAGATCGGCGTCGCCTACGAGGTCCAGCGCCTGGATCTCGCCGCCGGCGACCAGCGCAAGCCCGACTACCTGAAGGTCAATCCCAAGGGCCGGGTGCCGACCCTGGCGGTGGATGGCGAACCGGTCACCGAGGTGCTGGCGATCCTGACCTATCTGGCCCACCGCTACCCGCACAGCGAGCTCTTGCCGCTGCTGGAGCCGCTGAAGCTGGCCCACGCCTACGAGGTGATGAGCTGGTTCGCCAGCACGGTGCACGTGGCCTTCGCCCAGATCGCCCGGCCCGAACGCTACGCCGACGACGAGGCGGTGAAGGCCGCCCTGGCGACGCCCGGCGAGGCCCGCTTCGCCCGCACCCTGGCCGACATCGAGCGCCTGGCCCAGGCGCCGGGTCCCTGGCTGCTGGGCGAACACTTCAGCGCCGTCGACGCCTACGCCCTGGTGATCTGGCGCTGGGGCGAGCGCCGGCAGATCGACCTTTCCGCCTATCCCGCCTGGAGCGCCAAGGCCGCCCGCGCCTTCGCCCGCCCGTCCGTCGTCCGCGCCCTGCGCAAGGAGACGGCCCAGGCGACCACCCACGCCATCTGACCTCCCTCTTCTCGAACCCTCAGGAGCTTCCCCCATGAGCGTCGAATTCATCGGTATCATCCACACCCAGAACGTCTCGGAGATCCATCCGCCAGCCGGCCCGGTCATCGACGTCGACTATGTCGAGAAGATCGCCCGCGCCCATGACGAGGGCGGCTTCGACCGCGCCCTCGTGGCCTTCCACTCGACCGGCCCGGAAAGCCAGCTGGTGGTGGCCCACGCGGCTTCCGTGACCAAGAACCTGAAGTTCATGATCGCCCATCGGCCGGGCTTCACCGCCCCGACCCTGGCGGCGCGGCAGCTGGCGACGCTGGACCACTTCACCGGCGGCCGGGTGGCGGTGCACATCATCACCGGCGGCTCGGACGAGGAACTGGCCAAGGACGGCGACCACCTGACCAAGGACGAGCGCTACGCCCGCACCAGCGAATATCTCGACATCGTCCGCGCCGAGTGGACCAGCGAAAAGCCGTTCGACTACAAGGGCGAGTACTACCAGGTCGACCAGGGCTTCGGCGCGGTGAAGCCGCTGCGCGCGCCCCAGATTCCGGTCTATTTCGGCGGCTCGTCGGAAGCGGCGATCCCGGTGGCCGGCAAGCACGCCGACATCTTCGCGCTCTGGGGTGAAACCCAGGCCCAGGTCGCCGAGACCATCGCCCGCGTGCGCCACGCCGCCGCCAAGCACGGCCGCCAGGTGAAGTTCTCGCTGTCGCTGCGCCCGATCATCGCCGACACCGAGGAGGCCGCGTGGGCCCGCGCCGACGAGATCGTGGCCAAGGCCAAGGCCCTGCGCGAGGCCGCCGGCCTGCCGACCAGCGGCCACCGCCCGCCCAACGCCGGCTCGCAGCGCCTGCTGGACGCCGCCGCGCAAGGGTCCCGCCTCGACAAGCGGCTTTGGACGGGCGTGGCCGCCGTCACCGGCGCGGCCGGCAATTCCACGGGCCTGGTCGGCACGCCGCAGCAGGTGGCCGAGGCCCTGCTCGACTATTACGACCTGGGCGTCACCACCTTCCTGATCCGCGGCTTCGATCCCGTGGAGGACGCCATCGCCTACGGCCGCGACCTGCTGCCGCTGGTGCGCAAGCTGGTGGCCGAGCGCGAAGCCCAGCTCGAGGCCCAACCGGCGGCGGCGGCCAGCTGATGGCCCGCTACGACGCCGCGGCGGCGGGGGAAGCCCCAGCCGCCACTTTCACGGACGTGCTGGCGCACCTCGCGAGCGGCGTCGCCATCGTCTCCTGCTGGGATGGCGAGGCGCCGCGCGGCCTGCTGGTCAGCTCGATCACCGGGCTGTCTGTCGAGCCGCCGCGCTTCCTGTTCTGCGTGCGCAAGGAGGCGGGGTGTCACGACGCCCTCCTCCGCCGCCCCGCCCTGTCGGTGTCGCTGCTGGCGGCCGACGACAAGGAGGAGGCCCTGCGCTTCGCCAGCGGGTCGCGGGCGGCCGAGCGGTTCGCGCCGGAGCGCTGGCGGCTGCAGCCGGGCGCGCCGCCCGCCTTCCGGGGCGGGATCGCGCGGGCCGAGTGCTTCGTCGACGCCGTGATCGACACCGGCAGCCACTCGGTCTTCATCGTCGAGGCCGAACGCTTCGCCTTCACGCCGGCCGCGCCCCTGGTGGCGTGGAACCGGGGACTGGCGTCGCTAGGCGGAGTGGGAGCCGACTCCCAATAGGTCGTCATCCCGGAAGCCTCGAAGAGGCTATCCGGGACCCAGGGGACTGGGCGCCGCGACTAGGTTCTCCGCCCAGGCGGTGGCAACCGCATTGCCGTCGCCCCTGGGTCCCGGCTCTTCGCTTCGCTACGGCCGGGATGACGAAGTTTTTGAGCTAAAATTCTGTTTTAAATACAAAAAAGCCCCGCCAGGCGATCCTCCTGGCGGGGCTTCTTCATGTGCGATGGATCACTCCGCCGCGGCGGGCAGCTCCTGGGCCGACGCCAGGGCCTGATCGAGGTCGGCGAGGATGTCGTCGATGTGCTCGAGGCCCACCGACAGGCGCACATAGCCGTCGGAGACGCCGGTGGCGGCCTGGTCCTCGGCGCTGAGCTGGGAGTGGGTGGTCGAGGCCGGGTGGATGGCCAGGCTGCGCGCGTCGCCGATATTGGCCACGTGGTAGAACAGCTTCAGGCTGTCGATGAACCGCCGCCCGGCCTCGCGCCCGCCGGCCAGCTCGAAGCCGACCAAGCCGCCGTAGCCGCCTGAGAGATACCGGTCGGCGCGCTGGCGGCGCAGGCCGTCCTGGGCCGAGGGGTGGATCACCCGGATCACATCGGGATGGTTGGCCAGATGGTCGGCGACCGCCTGGGCGTTCTGCGAATGGCGCTCGATGCGCAGCGGCAGGGTCTCCAGCCCTTGCAGGATCTGGAAGGCGTTGAACGGCGACAGGGCCGAGCCGAGGTCGCGCAGCAGCACGGTGCGGGCCCGCAGGATGTAGGCGATCGGCCCCAGCGGCTTGGCCGCCTCGCTCCAGACCGCGCCGTGATAGCTGGGATCTGGGGTGTTCAGCGTCGGCTGGCGCTCGGGATGGGCCTGCCAGTCGAAATTGCCGCCGTCGATGATCACGCCGCCGATCGAGGTGCCGTGGCCGCCGATATATTTGGTGGTCGAATAGACGACGATGGCCGCGCCGTGCTCCAGCGGCCTGGCCAGCAGGGGCGCGGCGGTATTGTCGACGATCAGCGGCACGCCCAGCTTGCGGCCGATGGCGGCGACCTCGGCGATCGGGAAGACGGTCAGCTTCGGATTGGGCAGGGTCTCGGCGTAGTAGGCCCGCGTGCGCTCGTCGGTGGCGCGGGCGAAGGCCTCGGGATCCTCCGGATCGACGAAGCGGACCTCGATCCCCTGATCACGCAAAGTGTTGGCGAACAGGTTCCAGGTGCCGCCATAGAGGTCGGTGGAGCTGACGATGTTGTCGCCGGCCCGGGCGAGGTTCTGGATGGCGAAGGCGGAAGCCGCCTGGCCCGACGAAACCGCAAGAGCGGCGGCCCCGCCCTCCAGCGCGGCGAGGCGCTGCTCGAGGATGTCGATCGTCGGGTTGCCGATGCGGGTATAGATGTTGCCCAGCTGGCGCAGGGCGAAGAGGTCGGCCGCGTGGTCGGCGCTCTGGAACTGGTAGGACGTGGTCTGGTAGATCGGCGGAGCCACCGCGCCGGTGGTCGGATCGGCCCGCCAGCCAGCGTGCAGGGCCAGGGTTTCGGGGTGCGGCTTGCGGTCGGACATCGGCTTCTCCTGAAGCTTTTTCACGTCGATGACGAAAACGGCGATGCCGAAAACCTAAGCCCGCCGCCGCGCCGTCCGCACGGCCGATAATCTCGCCGCGCGGGCAGAAAAACTCTCACCGAAGGTTGCGGGCACGGCAAACACGCCTTGATGCTCAAGCCCCGCTCAACACGCCGGATGAGCCCCGCCAAACATCACTGATCGCAATAGAACGAACACAATTACTCATAAGCCGGAATGCGACGAAAACTTATCGCCGAGAGAATTCGATAAGTCATAAAAATCAACAACGAACGAGACTTGTGAAGATTGGCCGGGAGAACAACGACAAGCCGCTGTAGTTTTTCTGAATACCGAGAGCGGTAGCCGGCGCCCAGCAATGGTCTCGGGAGCGACGCAAGCCGACGCTTCCTTCTTTGGCGACTTCCCCGCGTTCACTCATGGCCGCCGCTTCGGCGGCGGCCGCTTTTAGGGGGAGGTTCATTCAGGGGCGTTTCCGGTCTTGGTCAGTCGTCGTTCGTTCATCACCCGCGCGTTCTCCCTGGGCGGTTTCGCCGCCGGCTATGCGGCGCTCCAGGGCCTGGGCCTGACATCCAGCGCCTTCGCTCAAGAAGCGCCGGACCTGCCGCGCGACTTCGGCAAGGGCCGCTCGGTCGTCGTGCTCGGGGCCGGGATCGCGGGCCTGGTCGCGGCCTATGAACTGGAGCGCGCCGGCTTCTCGGTAACGGTCGTCGAGGCCCGCGAACGGGTCGGCGGCCGCAACTGGACGATCCGCGGCGGCGATCGCGTCGAGACGGAGGGTCGACCCAGCCAGACCGCTGGCTTCTCGCCCGGCCTCTATTTCAACGCCGGCCCCGCCCGCCTGCCCAGCCATCACCAGGGCGTGCTGTCCTACGCCAAGGCCCTGGGCGTGCCGCTGGAGGTGGAGGTCAATTCCAGCCGCAGCAGCCTGCTGCAATCGGACGCGTCGTTCGGCGGCAAGCCGGTGCAGCAGCGCCAGGCGATCAACGACCTGCGCGGCGGCCTCTCGGAACTGCTGGCCAAGGCGACGCGCGGCGGCGGCTTGGACCAGGAACTGACCGCGCCGGACAAGGAACGGCTGTTGGCCTTCCTGAAGACCTATGGCGATCTCGACGCCGGCGGCGCCTACAAGGGCTCGGAGCGCTCGGGCTACGTCACCACGCCCGGCGCGGCCGAGCAGCGGGGCGTGGCCCGCCCGCCCCTGCCGCTGCGCGACCTGCTGTCGGACGAGGCCCTGCCCTACGCCCTGTTCGAGGAGAACATCCTCATGCAGGCGACCATGCTGGAGCCCACGGGCGGCATGGACGCCATCCCCAAGGCTTTGCACAAGGCGCTGAAAGGCCCGGTGCTGCTGGGCGTCGAGGTCACGGCCTTGCGCCAGACGCCGAAGATCGCCGAGGTGGCGATCCGCGACCGCAAAAGCGGCGCCTCGCGCAAGCTGACCGCAGACTATCTGGTCGTCACCGTGCCTCTGCCGATCCTGGCCAAGATCGCCACCGACCTGTCGGGCGAAGTGACCACCGCCATCGCCGGCGCCAGGTACGACAACGCCACCAAGGTGGCCTTCGACGCGCCGCGCTTCTGGGAAGCCGAGCAGATCTATGGCGGGCTGTCGTTCGTCGGCGGCGAGACCACCCTGGTCTGGTACCCCAGCGCCGGCTTCCACCAGCCGCGCGGCCTGCTGGTCGGCGCCTACACGGTCGGCGCGCCCGCCCGCGCCTTCCAGGCCCGCAGCTTCGACGAGCAGGTGGCCCTGACCCGCGCGGCGATCGACAAGCTGCACCCTGGCAAGGGTCGCGAGCCGACCGCGCCGCTGGTGATCGACTGGAACCGCCAGGCCTTCAACCTCGGCCCGTGGATCCACTGGGAGGGCGACGGCAACGACCCGGCCGCCTATCGCCTGCTCAACCAACCCCAGGGCCGGATCTTCCTGTCCGGCGCCCACCTTTCGCAGCTGCCCAGCTGGCAGGAGGGCGGCGTCGCCGCCGCTCGCCGCACGGTCGGCCTGATCGCCCAGCGCGTCCGCGCCGACGGGCTCACTCTTTCCCGAACGGAGACCCATCCATGATCCGCAAGCTCGCCTTCGCCCTTGTTCTGACCGCCGCCTTCGCGGCGGGCGCCGCCGGGGCCGCCGAGATCCACCGCGCGCCGTCGTCGGGCGCGATCGCCATCACCCCGTCGGTGGCCGTGCCGGCCGGAACCGAGTTGGTTTTCCTGAGCGGCGCCCTGCCTACCATCGCCGACAAGGCCAAGCCCGGCGACACCGAGGCCCAGACCCGCTCGGTGCTCTCGAAGCTGGAAGCGGCGCTGAAGGCCGAGGGCCTCACCCACGGCGACGTGGTCAAGGCCACCGTCTTCCTGGTCGGCGACCCGGCCAAGGGCGGCGAGATCGATTTTTCCGGCCTCAACAAGGCCTGGAGCGAGGTCTTCGGCACGGCGACCCAGCCCAACAAGCCCGCGCGCAGCACGGTGAAAGTCGCCGGCCTGGTGCTGCCCGGCGCCCTGGTCGAGATCGAATTCGTCGCCGCCAAGGTCCGCTGACCAAACCCGCGACGTAACAGCACCCGCCGCGCGACGGGGGCCGCTTTCCCGGCCGATCGCGCACCTTTCCCAACAATCTGAAACTTTCATCGGGGGATAAGATGAAAACCCAAATTCTGGGCGCGTCGGCGCTCGCCTTGTCGCTGGCGGTCTGGGGGACGGCCTTCGCCGATCCAGTCGCGCCGGAACCCGCGCCGGACGCCGCCTCGGTCGAGGGCGTGATCGTCACCGGCACGCGCCAGACCGGCATTCGCGCGGTCGACAGCCCCGCGCCCGTGCAGGTGATCGCCGAGGACGCCCTGGCCCGCACCGGCCAGCCCGACCTGCGCCTGGCGCTCAGCAACCTGGTGCCATCGTTCACCGCCCAGGCCTTCGGCGGCGACGCGGCCAACCTGACCCTGTCGGCGCGCCTGCGGGGGCTGAGCGCGAACCACACCCTGGTGCTGATCAACGGCAAGCGCCGCCACGGCACCGCCAACCTCGCCGTGCTGGCGGGCGCCTATCAGGGCTCGGCCGGCGCCGATCTCAACTTCATCCCGACCGCCTCGATCGCCCGCATCGAGGTGCTGACCGACGGCGCGGCGGCCCAGTACGGCACCGACGCCATCGCCGGGGTGATCAACATCATCCTCAAGGACTCCGACCACGGCGGCAGCGCCTCGGCCACCGGCGGCGCCTACTACAAGAACGACGGCGAGACCTACAGCCTGTCGGCCAACGCCGGCTTCGCCCCGGCGCCAGGCGCCTATGTGAACGTGACGCTGGAGAACCGCTTCCACGACTTCAGCTTCAGCGGCAATCCCGACGCGCGGGTGACCTCGACCTCGGCGGTGACGGCAAATCCCACCTGGCCCTCGGCCCTGTCGGGCTATCCCTATGTGAACCAGATCGCCGGCGACGCCCGCTACCAGCTGAACGTCGGCACGGCCTCGGCGGGCTGGAAGGCCAGCGAGGCGGTCGAGGTCTACGCCTTCGGCACCTATGGCGTGAAGAAGGCCACGGCCTACGAGAACTATCGCCTGCCCAACCGCCTGCCGGCCGTCTACCCCAAGGGCTTCAGCCCGCGGCTGGAGACGCTGGAAAAGGACGGCGCCCTGACCGGCGGGATCAAGGGCGAGGTCTTCGGCGGCTGGCGCTATGACCTCTCCAGCACCTACGGCCGCGACGACCACGAGGTGCGGGTGCGCAACTCGGCCAATATCCAACTCTATACCGACACCGGCGCGACCCCGACCGACTTCCACGCCGGCGACTTCATCTTCAGTCAGTGGACCAACAACCTGGACCTCAGCCGCGAGTTCGAGGTCGGCTGGGCCTCGCCGCTGACGCTGGCCCTGGGGTTGGAGCAGCGCAACGAGACCTACGAGATCAAGGCCGGCGACTACGCCTCGCGCTACAAGTCCGGCTCGCAGTCCTATCCGGGCTTCGCCCTGACCGACGCCGGCGAGCACGACCGCGACAGCTGGGCGGCCTATGCCGACCTCGCCGTCTCGCCGGTCGAGAACCTGAAGCTCGATTTCGCCGTGCGCCACGAGAAGTTCAGCGACTTCGGCTCGGCCGACATCGCCAAGCTGACCGGCCGCTACGACTTCACCCCGGCCTTCGCGGTGCGCGGCACGGTCAGCACCGGCTTCCGGGCGCCGACCCTTGCCGAGCTCTACTACTCGGCCACCAACGTCTCGCCGACCACCGCCTTCGTGCAGCTGGCGCCGGGCTCGGCGGGGGCCAAGCTGCTGGGCGTCGATGGCCTGGATCCGGAGAAGTCGACCAACCTCAGCGTCGGCATCGTCGCCGAGCCCCTGCCCCGCGTGTCCCTGACCATCGACGCCTACCAGATCGAGATCGAGGACCGCATCGTCGGCAGCGGCGCGCTCTACGGCAAGATCAGCGGGACGGTGGTCAACGCGGCCATCACCAACGCCATCGCCGCCAACGGCAACGTGCTGGATCCGTCGGTCGGCACCACCGGCATCAACCTGTTCTCGAACGGCCTGGACACCCGCACCCGCGGCGTCGAGGCCCTGGCCACGACCTGGACCGACCTGGGCGAGTTCGGGAAGATCGACTGGACCCTGGGCGTCAACGTCAACCAGACCAAGGTCACCCGCATCGCGGCCCCGCCCTCGGGCCTGGGCGGATCGGTGCTCTACGACAAGGCCGCCATCGCGTTCCTCGAGCACGCCTCACCGCGCTACAAGGCCAATCTGTCGGCGGTCTATACCAACGACCGCTGGACGGTGAACCTCGTCAACACGGTCTACGGCAAGGCCTGGGCCTACACCAACGTCAACGGGACCTACTTCAAGGACGAGATCAAGTCGCACCTGATCACCGACCTGGAGCTGTCCTACCGCGTCACCGACGGGCTGAAGGTGGCGCTGGGGGCCAACAACCTGTTCGACGTCTATCCCGAGGAACTGAACGCCGCCGGCACGGCCGCATCGGTCGCGGCCGGCAATCCGGGGGTGGCGAAGTATCCCAGCTTCTCGCCGTTCGGGATCAACGGCGGCTACTACTACGCCCGCGTCACCTACGACTTCTGACGCCGGCCTCGCCCTGGACGCTGCCTTGCGTCCAGGGCGGGATCGCCCGGAGCAAGCCGGGGCGAGATCGCGCAAGCACGGCGGCGGACTTGGGTGCATGGTGGGCTCGACGCCCGCACCAGGAAGGCCGGTCCGATGAGCTGCTCGCACCTTTCGACCATCGTCGTCGTCACGCCCAGCGCCGACGGCTGCGAGGACTGCCTCAAGACCGGCGGCTGGTGGGTGCACCTGCGCCTGTGCCGGGCCTGCGGACACGTCGGCTGCTGCGACCAGTCGCCCGGCAAGCACGCCACCGGCCACTTCAAGGCGACCGGCCACCCGATCATCGAAGGCTACGACCCGCCCGAGGGCTGGGGCTGGTGCTATGTCGACGAGGTGTCGTTCGATCTGAGCGAGTACAAGACGCCGCATCCCCGGCCGATCAAGCGGTGGGTGGAGGGCTAGCCGCCTTGTAAAGCTGTGAGCGAGGCTCAGAACCGCGCCGACAGCCCGACCTTCACCTGCCGGCCGATGGAATCGCGATCATTACGACCATAGCCGGAGGCCGGTTGGCCGTCGCCGAGCCGCGCCCGAGGACGGGCGTCGAACAGGTTTTCGACCTCGAACTCGACGCTCAGGCCGCGATTGCGCCGCCGGGCGACGGCGTCCGTCTTCGGGCTCTCCGTCGCCGGGACCGCGCGAGCCAACCGGTAGCTGAGCCTCAGGCTGACCGTGGCGAAATCGGCGATGACCAGATCGCTGGCGTCGTCGCGTCCGCTGCTGGCGCGGATGCGATAGCCCTCGCTCCAATTGGCGTTTGCGCTCAGGCTCCAGGGCTTGCGCCGGGCGTTGACGCTGACCTGCAGGGTGTGCGGCGACGAGCCCCCGCCGTCTCCGGCCATGCGGTCCATCCGCGGCAGGCCCGCGCGGATGGTGGTGACGTCGCTGAGCATCCAGGTCTGGCTGACCGACACCTGCATCGAGCTGGTCACCGGGTCCGCAACGGGAAGGCTGAAGTTGAAGTTGGCCGATACCGAGCTCGATGCCGCCGATTCGATGTTGATTGGCCGCTGGTCGATGCTCAGCAGCTTGCCGTCCGCGTCGCGCTGGAAGCGGTCGGGAAAGGCCGCCTCCACCTCGGCGGTCGTGGTCGGCAGCGAGCCTATGCCGTCGATCGTTTCGCTGCGCTGATAGCTGGCGTTGCCGACCAGCCTCCAGGCGGTGAAGGGGCCGCTCGACGCGCCCAGCGTGACCCCGTCGCGCTTTGGGGCCCGAAGGTCGGGATTGCCGCCGGTCAGCGGCAGCACCTCCACCGACTGGCCGGTGCGGAAGTCGTAGACGGTGGTCGGATTGCCATAAGCCGTCGGCGCGTAGCGCTGCTCGTCCGAAGGCGCGTCGCTGGATCGTGACCATGTGCCGTCGAAGTTTAGGCGGCTGAACGGCGCCCAAGAGAAATTGCCGCCGACATTGCTGCCGTGGCCGGTGTCCGAAATCCTCTGGCCGAGGCTGAGCCTGGACGAGACGACGCCCACGCGGCTACGGCGGCCCGTCGCCTCGCTATTCGTGATCTTCAGGAGCGGAACGGTCAGGCGGAGGTCCAGATTCTCGCTGCCGCTCGACCGCTTGGAGACGCTTTCGCGTTCGGTTTCGGACCACGAGCGCGCCGCGCGCACCGAGACCGTCGTTCTGACGGCGCCCGCGGGCAGCCTCAGCAGTTTGCGGTTGGCGTTCAGGCTCAGATTGACCGACCGGTTGTCCGATGACGATGTCGTCGCGCCGTTGATGTCCGAGTGCGATATCCGGCCGGAGGCCTGCGTCTGCACCGACCAGCCCGACGCCTCGCGGCTAAGCCCGGTATTGACGTTGACGCCCCGGCTTCGATTGCGCGATGCGATCTGCTCTTCCTCGGTTCCCGAGGTGAAGTGGCTTTCCTGCGCCTGCACGGCGCTGCGGATCGATCCGCGCCACTGTCCCAGCGACCGGGTGAGGCTGTAGTCCGCGCTGGCGCTCCGAGACTGCGAGCGCAGGGTCGCGCCGGTGCTGTCGGGATGCGCCTCCAGATAGTCCGGCCGCTCATTGGCCCGCAGCGAGCTGGTGTTCGACGCCCGAACGCCGCTCTGGTTGGTGTCGAGGTCGTTGATGCGCGCGCGGCGCAGGCTGCCCGACAGGGTGGCGGTCTCGCCGGCCGTCGGCGTGCTGCCGTTCAGGACGCCGTCATAACTCTGGAAGCGCTTCTGCAGGACGATGTTGACGACCTTGCGGGTCGGATCACCGTCGGCATAGACCTCGCCCGCCCCGGGCGGCAGCACCTCCACCCGCATCAGGGCGTCGGGCGGAAAGCTCTTGAACACGTCGGCGTCGGCGAGGCGCTGGCCGTTGACGATCACCACGGGCGCGGTCTGTCCGCCGTAGCGCTCGTTCACCTGGTTGATAACGTCGCCGATGTTCGTCGCGAGCAGCGCGTCGATCTCGGCCTCGCCGAGTTCGTGCTGCGGCGTGAACTCGGTCGCGCCGCGGCGGGCGGTCACTTCAACCCCCTCGACCAGGGTCGGACCAGTGTCGCCGGAAGAGGCGGCGCCGGCCTGGTCGGCCGCGGTCGATGGATCCGAAGGCGTCGCCTGAACGGCGTCGGGAATCACGGCGACCACAAGCAACGAGAACATGTTGCCCTGCTTACCTAGAATTGTGCGCCGCGCTACAGTCTTGTGAGCCGGGAGAGGGCCGAAGTCCCGGACTGGGCGATGCGCGCCCAGTGGCAGATCGCTTCCGCAAGCAAGTGGACAGAGCCCTACCGCGCCCGCACTTCCTCCAGATGCCGGTGGATGGCCGAGACCACGACCGAGCCCTCGCCCACTCCGGCCGCGACGCGCTTGATCGAGCCCGAGCGCACGTCGCCGACGGCGTAGATGCCCAGCTTCTCGGTCTCGTAGGCCGAGCGGGCGCCGGCGACGCCGCTTTCGCCGGTCAGGACGAAACCCTGCTGGTCGAGATCGAAGCAGCCGGCCAGCCAGTCGGTGTTGGGCTGGGCGCCGATCATCACGAACAGGGCCCCGGCGTCGACCACGGTCTCTTCGCCCGTCTTGCGGTCGGTCCAGCCGATACGGCGCAGGGTGCGGTCGCCCTCCAGACGGGTGACCTCGCTGAACGGATGCAGGGTGATGCGGGCCGAGCTTTCGATGCGCTGGACCAGATAGTCCGACATCGTCGCCGCCAGCCCCTCGCCGCGCACCAGCATGTGCACGTGGCCGACGGTGCGGGAGAGGAACATCGCCGCCTGGCCGGCCGAGTTGCCGCCGCCGACCACGACGACCGACTGGCCGCGACAGAGGTCGGACTCCATGGCCGTGGCCGCATAGTGGATCGCCTGGCCGTCGAAGCGGTCGTAGTCTGGCACGTCGAGCTTGCGGTAGCGGGCGCCCGAGGCGATCACCACCGACAGGGCCTGCAGGGTCTGGCCGTCCTCGAGCTTCAGCCGGTAGGGATGGCTTTCGCAGTCGACGCCGACCACGGCGCGCGACACCGCCAGCCGGGCGCCGAACTTCTGGGCCTGGACCTGGGCGCGGCCGGCCAGGGCCTGGCCGGAGATCCCCGTCGGGAAGCCCAGATAGTTCTCGATCTTGGAGCTGGCTCCGGCCTGGCCGCCGGGCGCCAGGCCCTCGATGATCACCGTGGAGAGGCCCTCCGAGGCCGCGTAGGTCGCCGCCGACAGGCCCGCCGGGCCGGCCCCGACCACGGCGACGTCGAACACCTGGTCGGGATCGAAGCGCTCGGTCATGCCCAGGCGGTCGGCCAGGACGGTGGTCTCGGGATTGAGCATCACCACCCGGTCGGGCGTCACCACCGCCGGCAGGTCGCCCAGGGTCAGGCCGTGCTGGCCAAGGCAGCTGGAGGCGTCCGGATCGTTGTCGGCGTCGACCAGCCGCAGGGGATAGCCGTTGCGCACAGCGAAGCGCTCGATGCGCAGGGTGTCGGGATCGTCGGGGCGGCCGATCAGCACGATGCCGACCTGGCCGTGATGCAGGAAGCCCATCCGCCGCAGGATGAAGGCCCGCATGATGATCTCGCCGATGTCGGGCTCGGCGGCCATCATGTGGGCGACGTCCTTGTGGGCGACGCGCACCACCCGACCGGGCGCCACCACCACCGCCCCGACCAGCAGGGCGCGGGCGCTGACCTGGTCGAGCTCGCCGCTGAACTGGCCCGGACCATGGACGGTGATGATCTCGTCGTCGCCGACCTCGCCGGTGCGGGTGATGCCGACCTTGCCTTCGAGCACCAGGAAGAAGTCGGCCCGGCGGTCGCCGCGGCGGAACAGCACCTGGCCGGGGACGATGACCTCCTCGACGCCGTAGGCCGCCAGCCGCTCGGTCTGCTCCGGCGTCAGCACCGGAAAGATCTGGGCTGTGCGGGCGTAGGGATCGTCGGCGGCGAGCGGCTTGGTCATGGGGGCTTCCTGGCGGCGAGGCTCTAGTTCGGGGGACGTCCCTGGACGGCGTCTTGAACGGAAACGGCGGAACCGGCCGGATGGCCATGGGGGATCACCGCGACGAAGGCCGCAAGGGCGAACATGGCCGCGGCGGCCGTGCTGACGGCCAGTTTCTGGATGTCGGTCACGACAAAGCCTCTTGGAGGGTGACGGCGCCGCCCGCTCGGGCGGACGGCGCCGAGGCCTCAGGCCTGCAGGAAAGCCAGCAGGTCCTGGTTGAACTGGTCCTTGTGGGTGACGACCAGGGCGTGGGGGGCGCCCGGATAGACCTTCAGAACCGAGCCGGGGATCAGGGCGTGGGCCAGCTGGCCGGTGGCGGCCAGGGGCACGACCTGGTCGTCGTCGCCGTGCACGACCAGGGTGGGAACCGTGAACTTCACGACGTCGGGACGGAAGTCGGTCTCGGAGAAGGCCGTGACGCAGTCGTGGGTGGCCTTGATCGAGCCCTGCATGGCGATCTGCAGGGTCTGGGCCAGCAAGGCTGGCGACGCGGCCTCCGGGTGGTGGTTCGTGCCGTAGAACAGCGCCCCGAACTTGTCGATGAAGTCGGCCCGGTCGGCCAGGACGCCGTTGCGGATCCAGTCGAACACCGACTTGTCGACGCCTTCGGGGTGGTCGTCGGTCTTGCCGAAGATCGGGGTGACGGCGCTGATCAGGGCCGCCTTGGCCACGCGGCCGGTCCCGTGCTTGCCGATGTAGCGGGCCACGTCGCCGCCGCCCATCGAGAAGCCGACCAGGGTGACGTCCCTGACGTCGAGATGGTCGAGCACGGCGGCGATGTCGTCGGCGAAGGTGTCGTAGTCGTAGCCTTCCCACGGCTGGCTGGAACGACCGAAGCCCCGGCGGTCATGGGCGATCACGCGGAAGCCGCGCGAGGCCAGGAACATCATCTGATATTCCCACATGTCGGCGCTGAGCGGCCAGCCGTGGCTGAAGAACACGACCGGACCGGCGCCCCAGTCCTTGTAGTAGATCTCGGCGCCGTCGGGCGTGGTGATGGTCGGCATGGGAACTCCGCGGGCTTCATGGAACTCAAGGCGAGCCCGGCGGGCCGCCCGGCCGCCGGCGCTCGCCGACGACGGGTGGACGCTAGGGGCCGAGCCCCCTCGCCGCTTGCATCCCATGCCGGTGTTTAGGCTCCAGGCGCCGTGAAGCCTTCGACGAAGGACCCGCGCCGCAACGCCCGGCAAAGCTCCGGTCGAAACGTTCAAACGCCCAATGCGCCGGGGTTCCGGACACGAAAAAGCGCTCCCCCGGCGGCCGGGAGAGCGCTCGATGATGTCGGCAGGAAGGGTTCAGGCGCGGTCGCGGCGGCCGGCCTCGAACAGGAACCAGACACGCTTTTCGGTCTCGTCGATCCAGTTTTCCAGCAGGCTGGCGGTGGCGATGTCGCCGTGTTCGTCGCAGGCGTTGTGGGCGGCGCGCATGGCGGCGGCCAGGGCGCCGTTGTCGTCGCGCAGCTCGGCCAGCATGTCGTTCGGCTCCACATAGTCGGCGTCGTTGTCGAGCACGCGCTGGCTGCGGGCGATGTGGCCGATCGAGCGCAGGGTCGTGCCGCCCAGCTTGCGCACCCGCTCGGCGATCGGGTCGGTCATGGCGTAGAGCTCGTCGCCCTGCTCGTCGAACATCAGGTGGTAGTCGCGGAAGTGCGGACCCGAGACGTGCCAGTGGAAGTTCTTGGTCTTGATGTAGAGGGCGAAGACGTCGGCCAGCAGCGCGGTCAGGGCGGCCGAGATGTCCTTGGCGGCGGCCTCGCCCAGGCCCGTGGGCGTGGTCAGCGGAGCCAGGCGGCGCGAGCGGGCGGTTTCGATGTCCATGGGTCTCTCTCCTGGAAGGATCTTTGGCGTCATCCTGACGCCGGACGGGAAGGATCTCTTGGCGATGCGCGGCGCCGGCTTGTACGGCCGCGCTCTTTCGGACGGTTCGCGCTGACGGCGCCGCGATGCTGGGTTTCGACAAGACGTCCCGCGACGGCCTGTTCACGCAGGACGCATGCGCCACGAACCATCCTCGCCGAACGCTCCGCCCCTCGGCTCAGGCGCGCTTGAGCGAGCCCGTGACCAGGGCGCGGCTCCACGGGCGGTTCTCGCGCCGCCAGGCATGGGGCGTCTGGCCGGTGTGACGGCGGAAGAGCCGCGTCAGGTGGGCCTGGTCGGCCAGGCCGCAGACGGCGGCGATGTGGGCCAGGCTCTCGGCGGTTTCCAGCATCAGGCCCTGGGCGTGCTCCAGCCGGCAGCGCATGATCCAGGCGTGCGGGGTCTCGCCGGTGCTGACCTTGAAAGCCCGGCAGAAGTAGCTGGCGCTGAGCCCGACCAGCGCCGCCAGGGTCTCGACATGCAGGCTGCCGTCGAGATTGGCCTCGACATGGGCGGCGACGGCGCGGATCTGCCAGCCGGCGAGCCCGCCCCTGGCCGGACCACTGGCCCGGGCCGGCGAGTTGGGCCGGAAGCTGCGCTCCTCGCGGGAATTGGTCAGAACCGCCGCCAGGCGATCGAGCATCGCCCGCGCCGAGCCGAGGTCGTCCTCCAGGGCGGCCCGCGCCTGCTCCAGCAGCCAGATCGCCTGGGGCGGGCTGGAGGCGGACGCGCTGGACGGGGGTGCACTAAAAGGGGCGGTTTGGGTCTCGATGGTGCGCAACATGGGTCCGGCCTCCTGCCGCCTCTGATGACCGCAACCTTAGAGACGCCCCATGACATCGGGACACCGAACGGACGTAGGCCGGGCGTACCGACTTGGTTGGCGCTCCCCAGACCTTGGTATGGGGTCCCGGCGAAGGCGGAAGCCGGGCTATGAAGTTCGCCATGCTCGCCCAGCCCTTCCCTTCGCCCGATAGCTCGCCGTTCGGACGCCGCCTGCGGCTGGGCGGCGCGGCCGCGATCGCCGCCGCGGTCTTCGTGGTCGACACCTTCACGCCGCTGTCGAGCGCGGTGGCGGTGCTCTACGTGCTGGTCCTGCTGCTGGTCGGCGAGGACCTGCCGGGCCGGCGGCTGTGGGCCGTGACCCTGGCCTGCGCCGCCCTGGCCACGACCAGCTTCGCCGTCGCCCACGGCCGTGCGCCGCACCTCGCCCCCACCCTGCGGCTGCTGGTCAGCCTCGCGGCTCTGGGCGTGGCGGCCTTCCTCACCGGACGCAACCAGCAGGCCCGCCGGACCCTGAGCCTCAGCGAGGCCCGCTACCGGACGATCTTCAACACCCTGGCGGTGTCGATCTGGGAGCACGACTTCCGGCCGGTGCAGGCCGCCCTCGACGCCATCCGCGCCCAGGGCGTGACGGATCTGGCCGACCACCTGGCACGGCATCCCGAGCTCGTTCGCCAGATCAAGGCCAGCGTCCGTATCACCGACGTCAACGCCACGGCCCTGACCATGATGGGCGTCACCGACAAGGCCGACTTCTTCGACCGGCTGGACGAGCTCCTGCCCGAGACCGACCAGACCTTCGCCCAGTTCCTGGTCGCCTTCGGCGAGGGCCGGCGCAGCTTCGAGACCGAGACCGTGGTGCGTAGCCGCACCGGCGAGCTGATCCCGGTGATCGTGGCCCTGAACTTCCCGTCCGACGCCCGGGGGCTGGACCGGGTGCAGGCCTCGATCGTCAACCTGACCGAACGCCGGCGGCTGCAGGAGCGGCTGGACCGCGCCCGCGCCGAGCTGGAGCACGCCCTGCGGGCGGCGACCCTGGGGGTGCTGTCGGCCTCGATCGCGCACGAGGTCAACCAGCCGCTGGCGGCGATCTCCAACGCCGCCGGCGCCGCCCAGCGCTGGCTCGACCGCGACACGCCCGACCTCGACGAGGCCAAGGACGCCGTCGCCGACGTGGTGACCGCCGCCGCCCACGCCGCCGAGGTGGTGCGCGGCATCCGCGGCCTGATCGCCCAGGCTCCGGCCGAGCGGGAGGCCCTCCCCGTGGACGGCCTGCTGACCGCCTCGGCCAGGTTCGTGGCCCGCGAGGTCGCCGAGCACGGGGTCGAACTTGTCCTGGAGGCTCAGGCCGGCGAGACGGTGGTCCACGGCGACCGGGTGGTGCTGCAGCAGGCCCTGGTCAACCTGATGCTCAACGGCGTGCAGGCCATGGCCAGCGGCGCGGTGCGGCGGCTCTCGGTGCGCTCGGCCCGCGACGGCGACGAGGCGGTGATCGAGATCGCCGACACCGGACCGGGCTTCACGCCGGAAGCGACCGAACGGGCCTTCGACGCCTTCTACACGACCAAGTCCGGCGGCATGGGCCTGGGCCTGGCCATCTGCCACTCGGCGGTCGCGGCGCACGACGGCCGGATCGCGATCCTGCCGAGCGACGCCGGGGCGCGGATCGAGATCCGGCTGCCGGCGGCGGGCTAGCCCCAATCGCCGCTACTGACGGAAGTCGCTCGCAGCGATTGGCAAATCGCCACTGACCTCAACTGCGCTTGGTTGCCCGCTTACTACGGCCGTCTGAATATCGATCAGGCGTCGTTCAAGCGCGCCAAACAATTTCACCCAAAATCCCACTGCAATCAGACCGGTGCCAAGCGCAAAAAGGAACCCGCCGATGGCGGCAGGACTACGATCCAGTGGTGAGCTCGCTGCGGAGATCAGAACTCCCAAAACCAGCGAGACAACGCCCCCAATAAAATAACCCTTTCCGGTACCGATACGCGGCGGCTCAATTTTCGACATCCTCTCCCCCTGGGCTCTGGCCATCGCCAAGCGCTACCACAGAGAGAATTTCACCAAAAGGTAGAGCTAGAATAGCGAACGTCCCTACCCAGCTGCTCGGTCCCGCTCCAGGGCCTCGGCCATGCGCACCAGCTCCGCGAAGGAGCCGGCCTGCATCTTCTTCATCAGGCTGCCGCGGTGGAGCTTGACGGTGATCTCCTGGAGGCCCAGTTCGCCGGCGACCTGCTTGTTGAGCAGGCCGGCGGTGACCAGGGTCATGACCTGCTGTTCGCGCGGGGTCAGGGCGTCGAAGCGGGCCTTCACCTCGGCGACGTCGCGGGCCAGTTCGCGGCGTTTTCCGTCCTTGGCCAGGGCGGCGGTGACGGCGTCGATGACGTCCTGGTCGCGGAAGGGCTTGGCGAGGAAGTCGACCGCCCCGGCCTTCATGGCCCGCACGGTCATCGGCACGTCGGCATGGCCGGTCATGACGATGACGGGCGCGCGCACCCGGCGGGCGGCCAGGGCCTCTTGCAGATCCAGGCCGCTCATCTTGGGCATGCGCACGTCGACGAGGATGCAGCAGGCGCTGTCGGGCATCGGCGCGTCCAGCAGGGCCTGGGCCGAGGCGTAGAGCGCCGTCTGCAGGCCGACCGACCGGAACAGCTTGTCCATCGAGCCGCGGAACAGCTCGTTGTCGTCGACGATCACCACGGTCTGCACCGCTTCTTCCGCCCGCCGTTCCGCCTTGGCCATCCCCGCCTCCACCAAGCTAAGCTGGGGCCCCCGCCCCGTTTCCGACAAGCGCCGCCTCAGGCCTCGTCGAGCATCGTCTTCAAGCTGGCCTCGATCCGGTCGGGCGCACAGGGCTTTTCGAGAAAGTCCCGGGCGCCGGCCGCCAGGGCCTGGTCGCGCATGTCCGGAAAGGCCGTGACCACCACGACCGGCAGGTCAGGATGGCTGCCCCGCAGGCGGCGCAGCAGGTCGAGACCCGAGATCTCGGGCATGTGGATGTCGGTGACGACCACGGCCCAGGTCTCCGGCCCGGAGGCCAGGAAGCTCGCCGCCGAGCCGAAGACGCCGACCTCCAGCCCGAAGGAGCGGATCAGCCGCGCCAGGCCGGAACGGACGAGGGCGTCGTCGTCGATGACGGCGATGGCGCGCCGGCGGGACATGGCGTTTCTCTAAGCACGCCCGGAACTTGGACGCTGACGGGGAAGCCTTAGCCCCCCGCTCCCGCCGGCGACACCCATACAGTGGTTTAGGCGTAGGGCTCAGATGCTGGGTTGGGGCGCCTCGAAGCTGCGCGGCTCGCCCCGGTCGATCGGGCTTGGCGGACGCGGGACGGCGTCGCTGCGGACAGGGGCCGGCGCGGCCAGGCCGTCATGGGCGAAGTCGTCGACGGCGATCACCTCGGCCACGGCCTTGTCGGCGGCGTCGAGGGCGGCGGCCTCGTCGGCGGTGATCAGGCCCTGTTCCCAGGCGAGGCGACGGTCGCGGACCTTGGCGGCCTTCAGGCGGTCGTGGATCGGCTGGGTGGCGACCACGCGCTCGAAGGCGTCGATCAATTGGCCGACCGCCTCGTCCTTGCCGCCGACATAGACGTTCTCGACCAGGCGGTCGCGGGTTTCTGACGGATGGATCAGCAGCTCGGCGCAGGCGCGGGTGAGGTTATCGGACGGGCCGCGACGACGGGCGCCGAACGGCAAGATGGCGGCGCGCAGCAGCCACCCGGCCAGGCGGTTGGGCAGATTGGCGAACAACTCGTCGAAGCGCTGCTCGATGGTGGCGAAGGCGGTGTCGGCGCACCAGTGCAGCAACGGGAAGTCGGCGTCCTGGCGGCCCTCGTCCTCCCAGCGCTTCAGCGCGCCGGACAGGAAATAGAGCTCCGACAGGATGTCGCCCAGCCGCGCCGACAGCATCTCGCGGCGCTTGAGATCGCCGCCCAGGGTCAGCAGGGCGATGTCGGAGGCCAGGGCGAAGGCGGCGCTGTAGCGGCCCATCTGGCGGTAGAAGCGCGTCGCGCGACCGGCGTCTGGAACCGGCGAGAGCGCGCCGCCCGTCCAGCTGCGGGCCACCGTGCGCAGGCCGTTGCGAAGGCTGTGGGCGACGTGCTTCCAGAAGGCTTCGTCAAACCGGTCCAGGTCCTGCTCGCCGATCGCCAGGATCTCTTCGAGCATGTAGGGGTGCGCGCGGATCGCGCCCTGGCCGAAGACCATCAGGCTGCGGGTCAGGATGTTGGCCCCCTCGACGGTGATGCCGACCGGCACGGCGCGGTACTGGGCGCCCATGTAGTTGCGCGGCCCCTCGATGATCGCCTTGCCGCCGTGGACGTCCATGGCGTCGTTGACAACGACGCGCATGCGCTCGGTGGCGCCCGACTTCAGCAGGGCCGAGATCACCGACGGGTGGTGGCCGAGATCCAGGCCCGTGCAGGTCAGGCGGCGCGCGCCGTCGACGAGATAGGCATTGCCCGCAATGCGGGCCAGGCGCTCCTGCACGCCCTCGAACTTGCCGATCGGCACGTTGAACTGGCTGCGCACCCGGGCATAGGCGCCGGTGGTCAGGGCGCTGAAAGCGGCCGCCGCGCCCGACAGGGCCGGCAGCGAGATGCCGCGCCCGGCCGCCAGGGCCGTCATCAGCATCTTCCATCCCTGCCCGGCCCGCTCGGCGCCGCCGATGACCAGGTCCATGGGGATGAAGACGTCCTTGCCCCAGTTGGGACCGTTCTGGAAGGTCTGGAAGGCCGGCAGGTGGCGGCGGCCGATCTCGACGCCGGGCGTGGTGGTCGGGACGAGCGCGCAGGTGATGCCGACGCCTTCCTCGCCGCCCAGATAGCCGTCGGGGTCGCGCAGCTTGAAGGCCAGGCCCAGCACCGTGCAGACGGGGCCCAGGGTGATGTAGCGCTTGTGCCAGTTGAGGCGAATGCCCAGGACCTCGCGGCCTTCCCAGGTTCCGCGGCAGACCACGCCCTCGTCGATCATCGCCCCGGCGTCGGAGCCGGCCTCGGGGCTGGTGAGGCCGAAGGCGGGCACCTCGCGGCCGTCGGCCAGGCGGGGCAGCCAGTGGTCCTGCTGAGCCTTGGTGCCGAAGCGCAGGATCAGTTCGCCCGGGCCCAGCGAGTTGGGCACCATGGTCGTCACCGCCGCCGACACCGAGCGGGTGGCGATGCGGCGGACGATCTCGGCGTGACCGAAGGCCGAGAATCCGAGGCCTCCGTATTCTTTCGGGATGATCATCCCGAAGAACTTCTGCTCCTTCAGGAAGGTCCAGACCTGCGGCGGCAGGTCCCGGGTCTTCCAGGTCATGGTCCAGTCGTCGAGCATGGCGCAGAGCTGCTCGACCGGGCCGTCCATGAAGGCCTGCTCGTCGGGGCGCAGCTGGGGCTTGGGGAACGACAGCAGTTCGTTCCAGTCCGGATCGCCGGTGAACAGGGCCGCGTCCCACCAGGTGTCGCCCGCGTCGATGGCGTCGCGCTCGGTCTGCGACAGGGCCGGCATCACGCCTTGCGCCCACTGGAAGATCGGCCGGGTGAGGATATCCCGGCGCAGGGAGGAGAAGCTGGTCATGACGCCCGCCTTGGCTACTGGTCGGGGGTCAAACGCGTTTCGAAGCCCGAGCGATCCTTACGGGATCAAGGAACCTCCCCCTATGGGGGAGGCGATCGCGAAGCGATCGGTGGGGGGTGTGGCTGCGACGAACAGCCAACGCCGCGGCGGCTGAAAACGTCCCCCCACCGGCCTTCGGCCGCCTCCCCCAGAGGGGGAGGTTCTAGGTGGTTGGATATCCTCCCACCTCCTTCTCGTCGTCGATCACCCGGCCGGTTCCGGTCTTCACCTGGCGGAGGATACGCAGGTCGATGGCGTCGCGATCCCAGGGCCTGGCGCCGGCCGTGGCCAGGACCGTCGCTTCGACCCTGTCGGCCGGCAGGGGCTTGAAGCCTTTGGGCCACAGCGGCGCCCGCGCCAGCCGGCGGACCGTCGGCAAAGGCGTCGTCGGCAGCACCCGCAGCTCCGGCATCGGGCGGCCATCCGCGTAAGACGCGCGGTTGTCATGGGTGTAGAGGTCCAGGTCGCCCTGGCCTTCGACGATCAGGAACGGCAGGTCCGGCCGGGTCGAGGCGCCACCCTTCACGACATTGCCGACCAGGGCCAGCTGGCCGACCTGCCAGGCTCGCCCCTCCCACTCCGGCGCGTTGAGGGCGTAGTGCATGGCCCGCGTGCCCGGATCGTAGACCAGGTTGTTGGCCGACATCGCGTGGACCGCGCCCTTGAAGAGCTGGTTGCGCTCCAGATTGTGGGCGTAGAGGTTTCCGACGATCAGCACTTCCGTCGCGTTGTCGTGGATCAGGGTGCCCTTGGAGTGCTCACCCTTCACATGGCTGGCGTGGGACAGGCCCTCGGCGACGATGTTGTTGCTGAAGGTGATGCGGCGGGAGGTCCCGTTCCTCCAGGCCTGCACCGTGTCGCCGCCGTCGAAGCGCGGACCCGAGGCCGAGAGGTTCTCGTCGGTGGCCCAGGCGATCGAGCAGTGGTCGACGACCACGTCATGGGCCTTCCAGCAGGTGATCCCGTCGACCTCCCAGCCGCTGCGATCGGGGGCGCCGTCGCGGCCGGCGCGGACCCGCAGGTGGCGCAGAACGACGTCGTGGCTCTGCACCTCGATCCCGCCGCGAATGAAGGTGACGCCCGGCGACGGCGCGGTCTCGCCGGCGACGGTGAGGAAGGGCTCGCGGATGCGGATGCTCTTGCGGGCGAGGTCGATCACCCCGGCGACGTCGAACACCACCCTGCGCGGGCCGGACGCCTCGACGGCGGCGCGGAACGAGCCGGGGCCGTCGGGGGCCAGGGTGGTGACGCGGATGACGCGGCCGCCCTCCCCGCCCCGGGCGCTGGCCCAGCCGGCGGCGGCGAGGTCGGGCGCCTTGGCCCAGGCCGTGGCGGGAAGCAGCAGTCCGGCGCCCGCTGCGCCCAGCAGGGTCCGGCGGTCGATCGATGTCAGGTCGCGCATGGTCATCGCCCCGTTCTCCCCGAACTGAAAAAGAAGCGGCGGAGGACCGCAAGGGTCCTCCGCCCAAGCCGCCTTCGAGCCCTGGGGGGACAGCCGAAGGGGACGGCCGCCGCGCGAAGGGGCGCGGACGGCCAGTGGTTCAGGCGCCGCTAGTACTTGTAGCGAACGCCGATCCGGTAGTTGGGGCCGCTGCCGCCGTAGGAGAGGATCACCGGGTCGGTGAAGGTGAAGCGCTCGGACTTCTCGTCGGTGATGTTCAGCGCCTCGAAGGTGATGGCGACCTGCTTGAGCGGCTGGTAGCGCATCGAGAAGTCGACGTTCATCGTCGATTTCGCCCCGTCGAACTCGTTGATCAGCGGGCCGTCGCAGGCCGAGCCGTTGGCCTGCAGGCCCGGGTCGCAGTTGCCCGAGCCGACCGGGTACTTGGTGTAGTACTCGTCGCGCTGGGCCATCGAGACGCGGGCGTTGAACTTCTTGGTCTCGTAATAGACCGTGAAATTGACCCCCTTGGGCGAGGCGCCCAGCCAGGGGCCGGTGCCGTAGACCGGGGCCTTGGTCACAGCGCCCGTCGTGGCGTTCACCGCGCCGGGATCCAGGATGTACTTCAGCTCGGTGTCGAGCTTGGTGACGTTGAACTGGACGCCGAGGTTCTTGAAGTACCAGGGCAGGAAGGTGAAGTCCTGCTGGTAGCTGAACTCGAAGCCCTGCAGCACCCCGCCCGGCGCGTCGCGGACCTGGCGGGCCAGCATGACGTTGTCGGCGTCGATATAGGCGCGGCGGAAGACGTCGCCGCCGGTCTCGCCGGGGAACTGGGCCCGCAGCTGGGCGATGGCGTCGGCGTCGAGGAAAGCCGACAGCGGGGCCTCGTAGAAGACGGTCTGCGGGTAGGAGTCGATGTCCTTGCGGAAGTAGCCCAGGCTGATCAGGCCGCCCTTGGCGAAGTACCATTCGGCGGCCACGTCGAAGGCCTTGCCGCGGAACGGCGAGAGCTTGGGATTGCCGACGGTGAGCGTGCCGCCCGTGACCGAGCCGTCGCCCGGGATGCTGACCCCGGTGATGGCCGGCGACAGGTTGCCCAGCAGCGGACGGGCCATGACCTTGGCGGCGGCGAAGCGGATGTAGAGGTTGTCCCACGCCTCCCAGGTCAGGTTCCCGGACGGCAGGGTGTCGCTGTACTTGTTCTCGCCGGTGATCCGGCGGCCGGCCGTGGTCTCGCCGGCCGACTCGACCTCGGTCTCGGCCTGGCGCACGCCGATGTTGCCGAACAGGCGCCGGCCGCCCCAGACCTCGTAGTTGAAGCCGAACTGGGCGTAGTAGGCGAGGTTCTTCTCGGCCACCTCGAACGAGGCCGAGCGGTTGCGCTTCCGGGTGATGCGGAAGTCGCCGTACTTGTTGATGCAGTTGCAGGTGAAGCCGAAGACCTTGTCGAAGGCCTCCAGGCTGGGGGCGAAGAAGCGGGTCGTCGAGCCGGCCGGCACATCGAGGCCCTGGCCGAATTCGATCACCTGGCCCAGCGAGGCGACGCTGACGCCGGCTTCCTTTTCGGTGGGGTTCAGCAGATCGTTGTTGCGCTCGTACTGGTCGGTCGAGAACTCGTACTTGCGGCCGGTGACGCCGAACTTCAGGGTCCAGTGCTCGTCGACCTCGTAGGTCACGTCGCCCTTGATGCCGTTGTAGGTGTTCAGGGTGTTGCGCGTGTAGTTGCGCATCCCTGAGAAGCCCTTGACGATGCCCCACTTGGTCGGGTCGGCGGCGTCGAAGCCGACGTCGAAGCGCGGCATGCCCTTGGCGCCCCGCTCGTCGAAGATGAAGGCCTCCTGGGCGTCCATGTAGTTGAACTCGACCAGGGTGCCCTGGTTCTTGTTCTCCGAGCGCGAGGCTCCGTAGGCCAGGGTGGCCTTCAGCTTGTCGCTGAACTCGTGGGTCAGTTCGGCCGAGACCTGGCGGAAGTCGGTGGTGTAGGCGCCACGGTCGGCGCCCGAGCGCCAGTCGACGTTGCCGAGCTTCAGATATTCGGCGTTCTGGCCCACCACCTCGGCGTCGAGCAGCTTGACCGACGGGCGGCCGATCAGGTCGCCACGGAACGGCAGGGACGTGGCCGAGCCGGCGTAACCGGGCGAGGACGGGTTGGTGTAGTACTCGTAGGGATCGAGATTGTAGGGGTTGTAGCTGTAGGCGTAGCCGCTGACCGGGGTCGAACCGTAGAGCTGCTGGCCGCAGTCCTGGCCGGGGTTGAGGTCGGTCTCGGCCGTGAAGGTGCAGCCGCCGGGATAGAGGGCGCGGCGCTGGGCGTCGGTCATGGCGCTGCCGGCGCGGGCCGTGGCGGTCGGGATGTTGGCCCCGTACTGGTAGCTGGCGTTGGTGTTGTTGCGGTTCAGCCCGACTGGCGAGAGCTGGTAGTTGGTGCTGACGCTCTCGAACCGCGAATAGAGGCCGTCGACCGACAGCTTGGTGCGCGGGCCGATCTCGAACTGGAACGAGCCGGTCAGGCCCAGGCGCTCGGTCTCGACGTCGCGCTGGGCGATCGAGGGCAAGGCCGGAAAGCGGATCAGGCTGTCGTTGCAGCCCGGCGAGACGGGGGTCAGGGTCGCCACCGACTGGGCCGCGGCGGCGGCGCAGTTGGGATAGAGCTTGGCGTAGGCGGCGGGGTCCGAGCCGGTCAGTTCCGCATAGGCGGCCGGATTGGCGATCGGGTTGTAGTAGTTGGCCGGATTGGCCTTGTAGGCGTCGAGCGCGGCTCCGGTGAGCGTGGTCGGGATCAGGGCGGTGAACACCGTGCCGGTGGGCGCGGCGAAGCCGGCGCGGCCGGGCAGTTCGTCGCCGGTCCAGGTCGAGCCGCGATAGGTGTAGTCGGCCGAACCGCCGCCCCGCGCGTAGGTGTCGTCCTCCGAGGTGCGCTTGGCGTAGGCGGCCGACAGCAGCAGCCCCACCCGACCGTCGAACCAGCGGTTGGACACCAGGCCCGTGATGCGCGGGCTGTGCTTCTTGCCGTTCTCGTAATAGCTGTCCTCGGCCGACAGGGCGAAGGCGCTCTTCTTGTAGTCGAAGGGCCGGCCGGTGATCAGGTCGACCGTGGCCCCCAGCGAGCCTTCGTCGGCCTCGGCGGACGAGGACTTGCGCACCCGCACCGAGCTGAACAGCTCCGAGGCGAAGGCGTTGAAGTCGAAGGCGCGCGAGCGGTTGGGGCTGGCGCCGGAGTCGTTGGCGGCGCCGGTCGACAGGGCCTCCATGTTGTTGATCCGTACACGGCTGAAGTCGCCCGACAGGCCGCGCACGCTGATCGTGCGGCCCTCTCCGTTGTCGCGGTCGATCGAGATGCCCGGCAGGCGCTGGAGGGACTCGGCGAGGTTGGAGTCGGGGAAGTCGGCGATGTCCTCGGCGTTGATGGCGTCGAGCATGACGTCGGAGTTCTTCTTGGTGTCGATGGCGCTGCGCAGGGCGGCGCGATAGCCGGTGACGACCACCTCGCTGACGGCGTTGTCGGTGATCGGCTGGTCGGCTGCCGGCTTCGCCGGCGCCTGGGCCATGGCGAACGCGGGGCTCAGCAGCACAGCCAGCGAAGCGCCGGCCAGGAGCCGCGCGCGCGGCGTCACCTTGTTCTGAATGGTCATTTCCCTTTTCCCTCCCATTATGGATCGCGCCCTCGGACGCGTCGGATTTGGCGCAAGCGCTCCCGTGCGCCGCGCCAGGGGCGTGGCGGCGGGAAGGCCGTTGCTGATCTCTTGGTGTGGTCTCGGACGGCCGGCGGACCGGCCGTCAGGTCAGGCTCTACGCACTAGACATCGTCGCTCACCCTCCTGGGCTCGTGATCGGATCGGCCGCCAGCCAGTCCAGGGCGTTGCTCAGCCAGCGGGCCTGGAGCGGCGGGGCCATGTCGGGCAGGCGATGGACCAGCGCCCGCATCGCCCCCTTGCGGGCGATCAGGCTGGCCGCGCCATTGCGGCGGTCGTGGTCGCGGCTGTAGGCGGCGATCACCTCGACGCCCTCCCCGTCCACGATCAGACCGTTCGAGGGCTGACCCTCGACCTGGTGCAGCACGCTCATGGCGCGATCGGCGGGGATCCCGGCGAAGGTCTGGTGGGACCGGACGTAGTTCCAGTTGCCCATCCAAGGCGCGCGCAGGCCGCCGACCTGGCCGGCGTAGGTGAAGAGGCCAAGGCTCGCGAGCTGCCGCGCGACGCCCTCGGCGAGGCCGTCTTCCTGCACCATGGCCAGCAGCGGGGTTCCGGCGGCGACGGCGGCCAGCACCTCGGCGGGCAGTTCGCCGAGCACCAGCTCGACCTTCTCGCCCTTCTTGGGCTGGGCCTCGAGGCCGGTCTGCTCGCCGACCTGGCGGCGGACGATCTCTTCGGCCTTCAGGCCCGAGGCGACGATCCCGTCGTAGCGGACGCCGGGCTTGAAGTCCTCGACCGCGACGCCGGGCTGCTTCTCCAGTTGGACGCGCAGGCTCTTGGCGACGCCTGAGACGGCGAGCTTCAGCTTGCGGCGCGGCGCGCCGTGCGGTGCGGCGACCCAGATCTCGCGGTCGGAAACCACCTCGCCTGAACCGGCCAAGACCAGGCGGATCACATGCCGCCCTTCCCGCTCGAAGACAGGCGAGCGGACGCTCTCGGCGACCAGCCACGACATGCGGTCTGGCTCGTGGGCGGGAACCGGCCAGCGGCCCACTTCCCGCACCGCGCCGTCGGGCCCGACCACGCTCGGCACCAACTCGCCGCTAACCGGCCTGCCGGTGTCGTTGAACAGCCAGAGGTCCAGTTCGGCCGCCTCGCCCGGCGCATAGGCCAGCTTGCGCGGCTTGGCGACGGCCAGAACCGGCCGCAGGCTTTGGCTCATCAGCGCCGGATCGGCCTTGAAGCCGCGCAGCACGTCGACGATGCCCGAATGGTTCTCGATGGCCGTGCTTTCCCAGCCGGAGATAGCGGCGACATCGACCGTTTCGCCTAGGCGGATGTTCTCCAGGTAATTGCGCCAGGCCTCGTAGGCCTTGGCGCCGACCGACAGGAACAGCGCTTCGGTCGTCGGGAAGGCCTTGCGGAAGCCCCAGCGGTCGAGGAAGGCGCTGGTCGCCCCGACGATCGCCTTGTGGTCTTCCAGGTCGTAGCTCTTGCCGCCCTTGGCCAGGATCTCGGCGACCATGGCCACGTGGTTGTCGGCGACGGCGCAGCCCTGCATCTCGCCGAACTCGACGATGAACGGCTTGCCGGTCTGGCGGTGGATGTAGTCGTCCTTGCCCGCGTAGAAGCGGTCGTACCACTGGTCGCCGGCGCCCTGGTGCTCGACCCACCAGCCGCCCCACTCTTCGACGTCCGAGCGGTAGTAGTGGTCGTCGTAAGGCAGGTACATGGCCTGGGCCGCGCCGCGCTTGACGAAGCCGTCGTTGAGGATGACCGCCCGGCTGGGGTCGAGGTCGTGCATGGCCTTGAGCACGAACTGCACGTCGGGATTGGCCAGGTTCGCGCCGATCTCGTTCTGCAGCGTGTAGTGGGCCAGTGACGGGTGCGAGCGGAAGGCGCGCACCATGGCCTGGCACTTCTCGACCATGAACTGGCGGCTAAAGGCGTCGGCGGGCGACAGGGCCTCGCCGGGCTTGAGGTCGCGGCCGATGGCGTGGCGGCCGCCGCCGGGCTCCATCACCCGCAACAGGCCCATCTCGTCCATGGCCTGGAAGACCTCGGGCTTGCCGACGTTGCGGTGGAAATGCAGCGCGTTGAGGCCCAGCGTCCGGGCCGAGGTGACCTCGCGACGGGCAAGGTCCTTGGTCGGCCACAGGCCGTTGAAGCCCCAATAGCCCCAGGAGATCGCCGAATAGAGCCGGATGCGACGGCCATTGAGCCGCAGCAGGGCGTTGGTCCCCACGCCCTCGACGCCGAACCAGCGGAAGCCGAAGCGGACCTCGCGGGTGTCGATGTCACGCTTGGTCTCGGCCCAGGACAGGCGCAGGCGATGCAGGCGCGGCGTATCGAGATCCCAGAGATCGGCCTTGGGCGCGGTCACCGTGAAGCGGGCGCGCAGACGGCGGCCGTCCTCCAGGGTTTCGAGACCCTCCAGCTTGATGTCGGCGGCGACCGGCGCGCCCTGATCGTCGACGAGGGTCGCCGACGCCTTGGCGCGCAGCTTTTGCGGATCAGCGACGGGCTTTTCCAGCACCACGTCCATGAAGGCCGTGACGGTGCGAGGCTCTGGCGTGTTCAGCACCCAGGCGTCGTCGATGCGGGCGGCCAGCGGGTGGACGCTCAGCGTCAGGCCGCGATCGAGACCGCCGAAGCCGTGCGAGGCGAACAGCTTGACCTTGCCCCAGGCCATGGTGGTGCTGTCGCGCCAGTCGAAGCGCCCGCCGGGATTGGTGATGCGGATGGAAAGGCGGTTGGCCTGCCCCGGCTGCATCGCCGCCGTCAGGTCGCAGGCGAACGGCAGCTCCGACATGATCGAATAGCCGACCAACCGCTCGTTCAGGAACACCTCGGCCCGCAGCCGCACGCCGCGCAGGTTCAGCAGCACCCGCTTGCCCTTGGCCGAGGCTGGAATGTCGATCGATCGCGACCACCACGAGACGCCCTTGTAGGCGCCGTAGCGGGGCACATCGTCATCCTCGGCGTAGCGGTATTCGTCGGCGCCGTAGGGACGCGAGGCGAGCCTGCCCCAGAAGTGCTCCTCGACCGTGGTGGGCAGGCTGACGGTGATGGCGTCGGGCGCCTTCAGCGCCTGCCAGCCGCCGGTCGGCGGATTGACCCGCAGGGTCGCCAGATCGACGGCGCTGGGCAGGTGCAGCGTGTCGTCCTTCCAGGGCGCGGCCTGGTCGATCCACAGGCTCCAGCCCTCGTCGGGCACGACCAGGAGGTCGGCGGCCGAGGCGGGCGCGGCCATCCCCGTCGCGGCGAGACCCGCGCCGCCGGCGACCAGGAAGGAACGGCGATCGAGCCTCACGGCAGCACCTTGCGGCCGGCGACGTCGAGGCGGGCGGCGACACCGGCGGGCTTGGCGAGACCTGGCCGTGAAACGGGCTGACCGCCGCCGACCCAGAGGTCGACGGGGCCGGCCTCGACCGAACGCACGCCCGCCGCATCGACGACGCTGAGGGCCGAGGGATCGAGATCGAAGGTCAGGGTCTTGGTCTCACCGGCCTTCAGCGCCACACGCTGGAAGCCCTTCAGCGACCGGACCGGCGCGCCGGCCGCGCCGCGCGAGACGTAGAGCTGCGCCACCTCGTCGCCGTCTCGCTGGCCGGCGTTGGTGACGTCCACCGAGACCTTAACCCCCTCGCCGGCCTTCACGGTCCTGGCCAGTTTCGGCTGGCCGTACTTGAAGGTCGTGAAGCTCAGGCCATGGCCGAACGGATAGAGCGCCTCGCCGTCGAAATAGCGATAGGTGCGGCCGGCCATGCCGTAGTCCTTGAACGGCGGCAGCTGGTCGGCCGAGCGGTAGAAGGTCAGCGGCAGGCGGCCGGACGGGTTGAAGTCGCCAGCTATGAGGCCCGCCACGGCGTGACCACCCTCGCCGCCCGGATACCAGGCCTCGACGATGGCCGGCAGCTTCTCGTCCGCCCAGTTCACGGCCATGGCCGAGCCGTTCATCAGCACCAGCACCACCGGCTTGCCGGTGGCGTGCAGGCCTTCCAGCAGCGCCTCCTGCGGGGCCGGCAGGTCGATGCGGGTGCGGTCGCCGCCGGCGAAGCCCGGAGCGCGGACCGGCATCTCCTCGCCCTCCAGCTTGGCGGTCAGGCCGCCAACGAACAGCACGAGGTCGGCATCCTTGGCGGCGGCGATCGCGGCTTCGGCGCCCTGGCTGGGTCGGCTCCAGGTCAGGCGCTGGTCGCCGCGGTCGCCGTCCTGCCAGGCCTCGACGGTGATGGCGTGGGCCTGGCCGGCGGTCAGGGCGACGGCGCCCTCCGGCGTGGCGTCGGCCGGACGCTTCCAGGCGTCAACGACGACCTTGCCGTCGACGATCACCCGATAACCGCCCTCGCCGCGCAGGGTGAAACGGTGGACGCCGGTCTCGGTCGGCTTGAGATAGCCGCTCCAACGCGTTGAGGTCTGGCGCTTTTCCCGTTGCGGCCGCCCCCAGGCGAACTGAACGTTGGCGGCGTTGTCGGCCTTGGCCTGGCCGGCCAGCGCCAGGCCCTGGAAGGTCTCGACCTTGACGCCCCTGGCCGCGCAGGCGGCGTCGGTGCAGAGGACGTCATTGGGCAGGGTCGCCATCGGCGCGCCGACCAGGCCCGTCCCCTCGACATAGGTCACTTGGGCGTCCGGATAGCGGGCGCGGATCCCGGCCAGCACGGTCACCGGCTTGGACGGCGTGCCGTTGTAGTTGCCGACCAGGGCGTCGAAGCTGTCGGCGTTGGGACCGATGACGGCGATGCGCTTGGGCGCGGCCTTCAGCGGCAGCAGGCCGTCGTTCTTGAGCAGCACCATCGAGGCCTGGGCCGTCTTCAGCGACAGGGCGCGGTTGGCCGGGGTGTCGTTGTCGGCCCGGGTGATCGCGGCGTAGGGGCCGCTCGCCGGCGGATCGAAGAGGCCCAGCTTGATGCGGGCCACGAACAGGCGGCGGACGGCCTGGTCGAGCTCGGCCTCGCTCATCAGCCCGGTCTTCACCGCCTCGACGATCGGGCCGATCTCGGCGCTCTTGTCGGCTCCGAACTCGGCGCAGATCAGGTCTGTGCCGGCCTTGACGCTGACGGCCACGGCCTGTGCCGGCGTCTTCACGTAGCTGTGCGAGGTCGGCAGGAAGACGTCGGCGATGGCGGCGCAGTCGGAGACGACGTGGCCCTTGAAGCCCCACTTGCCGCGCAGGGTGTCCTTCAGCAGGACGTCGCTGGCGCAGGCGGGCACGCCGTCGACGGCGTTGTAGGCGCACATGACGGCCTCGACCTTGCCGCGCTTCACCAGGGCCTCGAAGGCCGGCAGGTAGGTGTCGGCCAGATCGTGCTTGGACGGATGGATGTCGTCGTGGTGGCGGTCGGCCTCGGGACCGCTGTGCACGGCGAAGTGCTTGGCGGTGGCGGCGGTCTTGTAGTGGGCCGGGTCGGAACCTTGCAGGCCCTGGACGAAGGCCACGCCGAAGGCGGCGGTCAGGTGCGGGTCCTCGCCCCAGGTCTCCTGGCCCCGGCCCCAGCGCGGGTCTCGGAAGATGTTGATGTTGGGCGACCAGACGGTCAGGCCGCGATACTGGGCGACCGCGCCGTCCGGGCCGCGCTTGTCGAGATACTTGGCGCGGAACTCGGTGGCGATGGTGTCGGCCACGTCGTGGATCAGGGGGACGTCCCAGGTGGCGGCCATGCCGATGGCCTGAGGGAAGACCGTGGCCTCGCCGGCCCGGGCGACGCCGTGCAGGCCCTCGCTCCACCAGTTGTAGGCGGGAACGCCCAGGCGCGGGATGGCCGGAGCGGCGTGCTTCAGTTGGCCGGCCTTCTCCTCCAGCGTCATGCGCGAGACGAGGTCGGCGGCGCGGGTCTCGGGCGAGAGGCTCACGTCATGGAAGGCGTCGGCGGCGAACGCGGCGGGCGCCGTGGCCAGCGCCAGGGTGAGCATAGAGACGAGGCCGAAGCGACGGCCGGGAACGGAAACACGCATCAAACATCGCCTCGGGAGGAATTCAGGTCGCGCAGCAGCTTACGGTCAGGACGCCAGACGACGGCGCGCTCGCCGCCCAGGTCGGCGCGGGCGCCGCTGGAGGGGTTGACCAGACCGTAGCGGCGCTTGTCGCGGATTTCGAAACGGCCAAGGCCCGGCAGTTCGACGGCCTTGCCCTCGAGCAGGGCCTGACGGATCTGGCGGCACAGCGAGCGCGTCAGCATGTCGCCGACATCTGTCTGGAACGCGCGACCGATGTCGAAGACGGGCTCCTCGGCGGGCCGGGCTTCGGCCTCGGCGCGGCCGTCCGGCGACGCTCGCGAGTCGCGTGCAGAGCTGTTCATGGCGCCGCCTCCCCTTCCCAATCGCGGCCTTTGTCGGCCGTCTCGCCCGGATAGCCACCGGTGTCATGATTGAAATAAGCATGTCGCAATCACGACGAAAAGCGAAAAAGGTACCGGTAACTTAAATAATTGCGGGAAATTTCAGCAAGTTTTCTCCTGACCACGAACGACGTTTCCGCCTTGCCGATCCGCACAAGAAAATCGCGGCGCATGCATATTTTTTGCCGCGCATTGATCCTGCGGACATTCGCCAGCATCGTCCGCCCACCGGCCAGAACCGGGTGATTGGGGAGGCCCCGTGTCGAGGGCGGAACGGCCAGAGGCTCGCGACAAATCCGAGCTGTGGGGCGCCGAGCTGTGGAAAGACCGGTCGGCCTATCGCCACGCCTACGCCCAGGACTGGAGCGACCTGTGCGCCTTCCTGCGCGCGCGCTTCGGCGGCGGCCCGCCCGATCCCGAGGACGTGGCCCAGCAGGCCTTCCTGAAGCTGGGCGAGCGGCCGTCTGACCGGGCGCTGGAAAGCCCCCGGGCCTTCGTGTTCCGCGTCGCCATCAACCTGGCCCTCGACGGCCGGCGCAGCCGCCAGCGGACGGCCCGCCTGCTGGACGTCTCGGCCCCAGCCCTAGAGCCGGACGAACCGCCGGACGTCGAACGGGCCCTGATCGCCCGCGACGACCTGAAGCTGCTGGAAAAGGTGGTGGCCGGCCTGCCCGAGCGCCATCGCCGCTATCTGGCTGCCAACCGCATCGAGGGGCTGAGCTTCGCCGAGATCGCTCGCTGCGAGGGGGTCTCCGAGGCCCTGGTGCGCAAGACCATCGACGAAGCCGCCGCCGTCTGCCAGCGCGCCCTGGCGCGCGGCGTCATCGACTATAGAGGCCTGTCCCGTGAACGCAGCCGTCGATCCTGACTCGCCGATCGGGCGGGAGGCCCGGGCCTGGGCCCTGGCGGTGCTGGGCGAGCCGTTCCCGCCGGAGCGCTCGGCCCAGCTGCGCGCCTGGCTGGACGCCGATCCCGCGCATGTCCGCGCCTATGAGGAGGCTGAGGCGCTGCTGCTGACGCTGAGCCAGGTAGAGGCTCTGAAGAGACCCTCCCCTCGCCGCGCCCCGGTCGGCTGGATCGCCGCCGGCGCGGCCCTGGCTGCCTGCCTGGTCACGGCCCTGGTGCTGGCGCCGCCGCCCGCGCCGTTCGAGGCCGGGACCGCCGTCCGGCAGGTGGCGCTTAAGGACGGCAGCACGGCGGTGCTGGCGCCGGGCGCGCGACTGGCCCAGGCCTCGCGCTGGAACGATCGCGGCTATGTCCTGGAGCGGGGCGAGGCCTTCTTCGCGGTGCGCAAGGCCGATGGCCGGCGCTTCCAGGTGGCGGTCGGCGGCGCCGAGGTCGAGGTGCTGGGCACCCGCTTCGACACCCGGGCCGGGGCCGGCGGCCAGGTGCGGGTGGCGGTCGAGGAAGGCCGGGTGGCGGTCTACCAGGGTCGCGAGCGCCGCCAGGTCGCGCGGCTGGGGGCCGGCGACTACGTGCAGATCGACGGCGGCCGCGCGCAGACCGGCAAGCTGGCCGCGCCCGCCGAGGCGGCGGCCTGGCGGAGCGGCCGCCTGGCCTATGCCGACGCGCCGCTGGGCGACGTGGTCGCCGACCTGGCGGCGCGTGGCCATGCGGTGCGGGCGACGCCGCGCGCGGCGGGCCTGCGGATCACCGCCAGCTTACAGCTCGACCAGGCCGACCGCTTCATCGCCAGCCTGCCCGAGATCCTGCCGGTCGGCGTGCGGGTCTCCGCCGACGGAAGCCGTACGATCGACGCGGCAAAATGAGGATCGCGCCCGCGATCGGCGCGCTGGCGGTCGCGGGACTGGCGATCGCGCCGGCCTATTCAGCGCCAACCGAGCGGCGCTTCTCCTTCGACCAGCCGGCCCAGTCGCTGGCGACGGCGCTGCTGGCGGTGTCGGCCAAGACCGGCGCGCCGATCGCCGCCCCCGCCACCCTGACCGCCGGCCGGCGCGCGCCGGGCCTTTCCGGAGCGATGTCGCTGAACCAGGCGATGCGGACCCTGCTGGCGGGTTCGGACCTCGATTTCACGATCTCGACTGGTGGAGTTGTGGCGCTGCGACGACGCAGCGAGGTCGTCATAACCGCGCCATCGGTCAGCCGCCCGCCGGCTCCCGTGACAGAAATGGAAGAGTTGATCACCGTCTCGGCGATCAGCGTGGTGGCCCGGCCGCTGGCCGAACCGGCGCAGGACGCGGCCCGCGACGCACCGGGCCAGATCGACGTCCTGCTGGAGGAGCAGCTTCGGGGCGCCGGCGCCCTGGGCCTGGCCGACGCCCTGCGGCAGATCCCCGGCGTGGCGGCCGGGCCTGAGGCCGGCGAGGCCCGCCAGATCGCCGTGCGCGGGGTCGGCGGCCGCTTCACCCGGGTGCGCGTCAACGGCATGGAGACCCTGGCGACCTTCGGGGCCAGCAACGCCATCGGCGGCACCAACCGCGGCCGGGCCTTCGACTACAACGTCTTCGCCGCCGACCTCTTCAAGCAGGTCCGCTTGCAGAAGACCGCCTCGGCCGACCTCGACGAGGGCTCGCTGGGCGCGACCGTCGACATGCGCACCCGCTCGCCGCTGGAGCTGCCGAGGCGGCACGCGATGCTGGCGGCCGAGGCCGGCTACCAGACGCTGTCGGAGCGGGCGCGGCCGCGGGTGTCGGCGGTGCTGTCGGGGCGCGACGGCGCGGGCTGGCTGGGCGTGCTGGTCTCGGCGGCCTATTCCGGACGCTCGACGCTGGAGGCGGGCGCCAGCGCCGGCCAGTGGGAGACGGGAGACGCCGTCGCACCGGGTTTCGGCGCCGCGCTGGCCCCGCTGGACCTGGCCGCCGTCAACGCCGCCCTGCACGCCCGCATCCCGCGCCTGGAGCTGGTCGAGATCGACCAGCAGCGCCTGGGCCTGACCGGCTCGCTGGAGTGGCGGCCCAGCGATGCGACACGCATCGCGCTGGACGTGATCTACGCCGAACTGCGCTCGAACCGGCGCGAGAACCTGCTGGAGAGCTTCACTTTCCGCACGCCCGGGGTCTGCGGCGCGCCGGCCGATCCGCGCTGCGGGCTGAACGCGGTGACGGTGACGAGCGGCGACATCGTCATGTTCGGCGGCCGCAGGCCAGTGCTGATCGCCGGACGCTTCGACGGGGTGGACGTGCGCTCCGAGGCCCGGCGAGACGAGCTCAGCACCGTCTTCCGCCAGACCACCCTGGCTGCCAGCCATCGGTTTCGGGAGGGCGTCGAGTGGCGGGTGCTGCTGGGCTTCAGCCGCTCGGACTTCAGCAATCCGGTGCAGCAGACGCTGTATCTGGAGCAGTTCGACGTCGACGGCTTCGCCTACGACTTCTCTGACGGCGACCGGCCGGCCTTGAGCTTCGGCGACGCGGCTCTCACCACGCCCGGGGCTTGGACCGCCAGTGAGTTCCGCTCCGATCCCAACTGGGTGGACAACAGCTATCGGTCGCTGGCCATGGACCTGGAGGACCGCACAGGCCCGATCGACTGGCGCGTGGGCGTGCTGGCCAAGACCTATCGCACCGTCGGGGCGGCGCGGATGCGCTCGGACGGCGGCATCGGCAACGTCAACAGCGTGCTGCCCGGCGGCCTTTCGGGCTTGTCGGTGGCCGACTATGCGCGGCTGGTCGGCCAAGGCGTGGACTTCGGCGTCGCTGGCGCGCCCAGCCAATGGCTGGCCTTCGACGTGGCGCGGGCGCTGGCGGCGGCCTGCCCCGACGCGGCCTGCTACGAGACCGGCCCCGGCCCGGTGGCGGCGCTGAACTACGCTGTGACCGAGCGGGCCGACGCGCTCTACCTGCAACTGGCCGTGCCCCGCGACACGGGCCGAAGAATCTGGGGCGAGGCCGGGGTGCGGGCGGTGCGCACCGAGATCGCGGCCGGCGGCCTGGACGTCGCGCCCAAAGCCGGCCTACGCTGGATGACGGCGTCGAACGCCTACTGGTCGGCCTTGCCGTCGATGAACCTGGCCTGGAGCGTCGCGCCCGACGTCGTGGTCCGGTTCGGCGCGGCGCGGGTGATGGTGCGGCCCGACCTGATCAGCCTGCGGCCGGGCGTGGGGCTGTCGACCACCGGGGCCAAGACGGCCTCGTCAGGCAATCCGAACCTGCGCCCGACCCGAGCCGACGCCTTCGACCTGTCGGTGGACTGGCGGCCCAGGCCCGGCCTGCAGGTCACGGCGGCGGTCTATCGGAAGAACATCGCCACCACCGTGCAGTCGACGACGACCCGGCCGGCGCCGTTCGCCGCCAATCCGTTCGGCCTGCCAGACAGCGTGGCGGCGGCGGCCTGCGGCGCGGCGCTGGACTGCTCGCCGACCCTGCCGATCTGGCAGTTCTCGCGGCCGATCAACACCGGACCGGGCCACCTGACCGGGGCCGAGGCCTCGTTCCGCGCCACTCTCGGCGAGCATTGGACGCTGCAAGGCGCGGGCGCCTACACCCGCACGGTGGTGCGGCTGCTCGACCAGACCGGCGCCTGGGTGGACATGCAGGACGCCCTGGGCGCGCCGCGCCTGGCGGCCAACCTGGCGCTGGCCTACCAGCGGCCAGGCCTGGAGGCGCGGGTCGCCATCAGCCATCGCGGCCGGTATCTGGCCACCATCCCCGCCCCGAACGGCGGCGACGTGGACGGGGTGGATCCGCTGACCACGCTGGACGCCGCCGCGCGGCTGGAACTGTCGCCGAGCCTGACCCTGACGGCGGAAGCCTCGAACCTGGCCGGCGCGCCGCAGCGGCAGTTCAGCGACCGCACGCTGATCCCGACCTATCGGCACGATACCGGGCGGGAGCTTCGGGTGGGGTTGCGCTGGCGGATGTGAACCCTCTCCCCCCTTAGCTCGTCATCCCGGCCGAAGCGAAGCGTAGAGCCGGGACCCAGGGGTCGCCGCAGGGCGGTTGCTTCGGCGAAGGCGGCGAACCCAGCCGCAGCGCCCAGTCCCCTGGGTCCCGGGTCTGCGGCGCTGCGCGCCTTCGCCCGGGATGACGAGTTGAGAGCTACCGATACCGGTAGAACCGCACCCGCTGGATCTGGAACTGGTCGGGCGACAGGCGGATGTGGCGGCCCTGGTGGGTCTGGTCGCCGTTGAGCAGGCGGCCGGGAATCCAGCGGCCCTGGTCGTCGAAAACGCCCTCCTCGGCGCGGTCGATGCCGGCCAGCGGCGGCCCCTTCCCCGCCCCCGCGAAGGTCACAACGATCCCCCGGCCGGCGATCAGGTAGTCCTCGGGGCCGATCTGGATGATCAGGCCGCCGTGGGTCGCCGGCTTCTGGGCGGCCTTGGGCGTCCAGGGATCGATGAAGCCGACCTCGAAGCGGTAGTCGCCCATCACCTTGCTGACGGGGGCGTCCTGCACCGTCCCGTCCTCCAGCACGCGCGGCTTGAAGCCGGCCATCGTCCCCTTGCCCTGGGCGGCCAGCAGGGCCGGCGTCAGCTGGCGCAGGACGGCGTAGGCGTCGGTTATGGCCTTCTGTTCGTCGGCGTTGACGCTCTCAATGGCGAAGGGCGAGAAGCCCAGGGCGTCGAGGTTTCCGAAGGCGTAGAAGGCGTTGGCCGGGGTCTCCGGGGCGCTGGCGTTGTTGGCTTCGGGGATGAACAGCGCGTTGTCGGCCCGCACGAAGCGGGCGGCCAGGTCGCTGAAGTTCGGGAAGTAGATGTCGGGCGAGAGCAGATCCAGGCTCGGCGCGCCGGCCTTCCAGACGTCGAGCAGGTGAGGCAGCGGCCCGCCACTGGGATACTCGCCGGGCTTCCTGCCGGTGCGGTTCAGGGCGGCGTTGACGTACATCGGCAGCGGCCAGGCCGCCTTGCCGGCGGCGGTGACGGCCTCGGTGTAGCGGGCGTAGGACCAGGCGGTGAACACCTCTTGCCCGGCCTCGTCGGCGCCGAAGACGGCGGCCCAAGACCCTTTCTCCTTGGACCCATTGCGTTTCCAGAGGTCGCGCAGTTCCGGCTCGACGGCCTCGCCGCCGGTCTTCAGGCGCTGGATCAGGGCGGCGGGGACCTCGCCGGCATAGGCCTTGTCGGCGGCCGGGCCGTGCTCGCGGGCCGAGGGCAGCATGCCGATCTCGTTCTCGACCTGGACCATCAGGACGGTGTTTCGATCGGCGTCGACCGCCTTGATGTGGGCCAGCAGGGCGGCGTAGGCCCGGGCGTCGGCCTTGCGGGTGTCGTCGGAGAAGGCCGACAGGATCTCGACGCTCGAACCGTCCTGCGCCCGCACGCGGGGGAAGCGGGCCTGGTCACGCTTCACCCAGGCCGGGACATAGGTCGACATGCTGTTCTTCCAGGCCCCGAACCACAGCAGGACGAGCTTGATGTCCTGGGCGCGGGCGTCGGCGATCAGGTCATCGACGCTGGAGAAGTCGTAGGCGCCCTCCTTCGGCTCGACCAGCTCCCAGGAGACGGGGGCGAGCACGGTGTTGAGGTTCATCGCCTTCAGGCGCGGCCAGTACCGGGCCATGTAGGCGCGGCTGGAGGCGCTGGAGTTGCCGAGCTCGCCGCCGAGCACCAGCATCGGCTTGCCGTCGACGACCAGACGGGCAGACGTTCCGTGCTTTTCGAGGCGGGGGATCTCGGCGGAGGCGATTTGCGCCGCCAGCAGCGCGACGGCGGCCGCGCCCGCCCCGAACCAGGTCTTCAAGCCCCTCACCCACGCCTCCCGCCAACGCCCTTTGTTACCGCTAGCATTCGGACGGCGGAGGCCGGCTTGTCAACGAGAAGTCATACCAATCTCAAGAATGGTCCGACCAATTAGCCTCACTAAGCCGGAACGGCGGCCCGCGCCGCCGCGCCCAGCAGGCCGGCCTTGTCGAGATAGAGGTCGTGCGGCGGCATGCCGGCCACGCGCTCGTTGATGGCCGAGCGGATCATGCCGACGCGCCGGCGCAGCTCGTCCGACGCGATGGTGTCGGCGACGGCGTGGTAGTCCTCCGGGATCAGCCCCTGCCCCGCCAGTATGGCGAACCAGTTGGTCTCCTTGAACAACTCCTGTTGGCCGACCAGCACCTCGCCTCGGCTGCGGAACACCTCCAGCCGCTGGGTCAGGCTGTCGGGCGGGACCATGGCCTGGCACCAGCGCCAGAACTCGGTGTCGTCGCGCTCGGTGACCTTGTAGTGGGCGATGATGAAGTCGCGGACCTGCTCGTATTCCAGCGACATCTCGCGATTGAACTTGTCGACCACCCTCGGGTCGAAGCCGGTCTTGGGGAACAGGGCCAGCAGCTTGGCGATCGCGGCCTGGACCAGGTGAATGCTGGTCGACTCCAGCGGCTCCAGGAAGCCGCTCGACAAGCCGATGGCCAGGACGTTGCCGATCCAGCTCTTGCGGCGGCGGCCGGCGGTGAACTTCAGCACCTTGGCGTCGGCGAGAGCCGCGCCGTCCAGGCGCTCGCCCAGCAGGCGCACGGCCTCGTCCTCGGCGATGAAGGCGTCGCTGAACACATAGCCGTTGCCGGTGCGGTGCTGCAGCGGGATCCGCCACTGCCAGCCAGCCTCGCGGGCGGTGGCGCGGGTGTAGGGGGTCAGCTCGCCGGCCCGCGCGCAGGGCATGGCGGCGGCGCGGTTGCAGGGCAGCCACTGGCTCCAGTCGTCGTAGCCGGCGCCGAGGGTCTCCTCGATCAGCAGGCCCCGGAAGCCCGAGCAGTCGACGAAGAAGTCGCCCTCGATCGTACGGCCGTCGTCGAGCACCAGGCGCGAGACATGGCCGCTTTGCCCGTCACGCTCGACGCCCGAGATCTTGCCCTCGACGCGGACAACGCCCCGGGCCTCGGCGTAGCGGCGTAGGAAGGCCGCGTAGAGCGCCGCGTCGAACTGGAAGGCGTAGTTGATCTTGGGCAGGGTCGCGAGACTCTGGGGCGGCGCGCGCAGGAACCGCCCGGCCTTGGCGGCCAGGGACTCGGCGTTGAAAAGGCTGTGGTCGGTCTGGCCGCTCTCGCGGGCCCAGCGCAGCCAGAAGTGCTGGAAGCCGACGCCGTCCATGTCGGCGCCGTACAGGCCGAACGGGTGGAAGTAGCTGTGGCCGCGCTTGCGCCAGTCGACGAACTCGATGCCCAGCTTGAAGGTGGCGTTGGTCTCGCGGATGAAGACGTCCTCGTCGAGACCCAGCACCTTGTTGAAGAGCAGGATCATCGGGATGGTCGCCTCGCCCACCCCGACGGTGCCGATCTGCTCGGACTCCACCAGGGTGATCGAATAGCGCTGCGTGCCGACGACTTGGGACAGGGCCGCGGCCGTCATCCAGCCGGCGGTGCCGCCGCCGACGACCACGATGTTGCGGACAGCTTGGGTCACGTGAACCTCAGGGGCGCGGGGGCGGCCGGGGCCGGACGCGGCGCGAGGGCCGCGAGCCTGGCCTCCAGCGGGCGCATCTGGCCCACCTCGACGGCGATGCGGCGCAGGATGGTCTGGAAGACCTGGATCTGTTCGGCCTCGGCGACGCCTTCGGCCAGGGGGTCGTGAGCCTGCGGGATCAGGCCGTGACCGATCATGCAGGCGGCCCAGTTGGCGGCCTGATAGGCCTCGTCCTCGCGGACCGGCACGACGCCGCGGACGGAAAACAGGCGCAGCTTGGCGGCCAGGTCGGCGGGCGGTTCGACCGCGCGGACGGCCTCCCACGGCGTGCCGCTGCGCTTGGCGAGGCGATAGTGCATGGCCTGGAAGTCGCGCAGGCTGGCGGCGTGGGCGCGCACGGCGGCGTTGTAGGCGCCCGCCTCCGGCCCGCCGGCGGCGTCGACCGGGAACAGCGTCACCAGATGCGAGATCGCCGCCTGCAGGCTGTAGAGCGGTCCGGCGTCGGACGGATCGAGCACGACCGCCGCCTCGCCCACGGCCACGCAGTTGCCGATCCACGGACGGGTCTGGACGCCAGGCGACAAGGCCAGGGGCTCGCCGGCCCGCCAGCCTAGGGCCGAGACGGCCTCGGCCCGGCGCAACATGGCCTCGCCGTCGGTCGCGCGGGAGTCGTAGACGGCCAGGCCCGCCGTGCGGTCCTGCAGCGGATAGAGGCCGATCCAGCCGCCATCGACGGCCTCGATATGGGCGAAAGCCGGCGCGGGGCTGAGGCGACGCCCGGCCAGCGGCAGGACACGATCGAAGGGCAGCCAGTCCCTCCAGGACTCGAACCCCGCCCCCGGCATCTGGCCGATCAGGGCGCCGTCGCCAGCGTCGATGAACAGGTCGCCGGCGACCCGCGTCCCGGTCTCCAGCACGACGGCGGCGATCAGGTCGCCCGTGCGGTCGATCTGCGTGACCGCGCCCTGGTCGACGGCGACGCCGGCCGCCAGCGCATGCTGACGCAGCAGCGCCGCATAGGCGGCGCCATCGACGTGTAGGCCCACGCCCGGAACCGACAGCCGGCCGGGATCATCGCCCTCGACGATGCGACCCTGCTTGGCGGCGGCCGCCCCGAGCGAGAAGTCCTCCAGCGCCGCCTGAAGGCCGCGCCGGCGGGCCAGCACCCAGTGGTGGGTGAAATCGACATAGTCGATCGACTGGCCGTGGGTGTCGTAGGGGTGCAGGAAGGCCGTCCCGTCGCCGGAAAAGCCCGCGAACCTCTGGCCCAGCGACGGAACCGCGCCGCAGCGCCGCGCCACCTCGGTCTCCGACAGGCCCAACAGCTGGTGCAGGTTGCCCAGCGCCGGCACGCCGGCGTGCGACAGGCCGGGCGTCGGCGGTCCGGTCTCGACCACGCGGACGGAAAGCCCGCCGGCCCCGAAGGCGCGGCGCAGGGCCAGAGCGGTCAGCCACGGGGTGGTACCCCGGCCGACGACGACGGCGGTCTTCACCGGCCCGCTCACGCCATCGCCTCCGCGGCGGCGCGGGCCGGGATGGCGCAGTGGCGGTCGATGAACTCGGCGTGGCTGGGCATGGCCGGAACCCGGCGGGCGATGGCCGCGCGCTGGCGCTCCAGCTCGGCCAGGGTCTGGGCCAGAGGCGCGTTGTCGGCCATGGGATCATAGCCCTGCGGCGTCACCCCCTGCCCCAGCAGCACCGAGATCCAGCTGGGCATGGCGAACAGGCCGTCGCGGTAGTTGGGCGCGTGGCCGCGATGGCGGAACAGCTCCAGCTTCTCGCGCAGGCTGTCGGGGATCGGCATCTCGCGGCACTGCTTCCACAGCGTCCCGTCGGTGCGGGTGTTGGCGTGGTAGTGCAGGATGAGGAAGTCGCGCACCCGGTCGTATTCCATGTCGACCCGACGGTTGAAGTCCTCGACCAGGGCCGGCTCGACCCGCTTGCCGGGGAAGAGCTTCAAGAGGTTCATGACCGCGATCTGGATCAGATAGATGCTGGTCGACTCCAGGGGTTCGAGGAAGCCGCTCGACAGGCCCGCGGCCATCACATTGCGGGTCCAGGAGGCGGTGCGGCGGCCGGCCTTGAACTTGATCGGGCGCGGATCGTCGAGGGCCTCGCCGTCGAGATTGGCCAGCAGGACGGCGGCGGCCTCGTCATCGCTGATGTGGGCGCTGGAATAGACGTAGCCGTTGCCGGTGCGATGCTGCAGCGGGATCCGCCACTGCCAGCCGGCCTCGCGGGCGGTCGAGCGGGTGAAGGGCGTGAAGCGGCCGGCGCGGGCGCAGGGCACGGCCCAGGCCCGGTCGCAGGGCAGCCAGTGGGTCCAGTCCTCGAACGGACTGTTGAGGGTCTGGCCGATCAACAGCCCGCGAAAGCCGGTGCAGTCGACGAAGAAGTCGCCCTTGATCACCTCGCCCGAGGCCAGGGTGATCGAGGCGACGTCACCGCTCGCGCCGTCCAGCGTGACGTCAACGACCTTGCCCTCGGTGCGTTTGAGGCCCCGGCTCTCGGCCACCTTGCGCAGGAACTTGGCGTAGAGGCTGGCGTCGAAATGGTAGGCGTAGCTGTAGGTGGAATCGATGGCCTCGGGGTTCGGGTTGGGAAACTCGAAGCGGTCGGCGCGCGAAGCGGCGATGGCGTAGGAGAAGTCCTCGATGTCGAACTCGTGGCCCGCCAGCCGCGCCCGGTTCCACTGGTGATGGAAGCCCGCGCCACCGATCGACTGGCCGTGCACGCCGAACGGGTGATGGTAGTTCGAGCCCTTGAAGCCCCAGTCGAGGAACTCGATGCCCAGCTTGAAGGTGCCGTTGGTCGCCCGCAGCATCTCGACCTCGTCGATGCCGACGAAGCGGTTGTAGTCGCGCATGGCGGGGATGGTGGCCTCGCCCACCCCGACGGTGGCGATATCGTCGGACTCGACCAGGCGAACCCGAGCCTGATGCGGCCGCAGGCCGCTGACCAGGGCGGTCGCCACCATCCAGCCGGCCGTGCCGCCGCCGACGATGACGATCTCAAGAGGCGTATTGGCTTCCATGACCGACGGACTTCCTCCCCAGGAACCGGCCCTGAAGTTCGCCGCCCCCAGGCCGTTTGTCTCGCAAAATCGAAGGGGCGGACCCATGGCCCGCCCCTCCTTGATCGCCGCTAGTACTTGAAGCGGAAGGTCAGCAGGTAACGCTGGTCCGTACGGTTCCAGGCGTTGTCCTTCAGCAGGCCGCCGGCGTCGGCGTCGGTAACCTGCTGCTTGAGCACCGACTCGGTGTTCAGCAGGTTGCTGCCCTGCAGGCTGATCTCGAGGTTGTCGGTGGCCCGGTAACGGATCGAGGCGTCGAGATAGCCGGCGTCGTCCTGCCAGATCGGATAGAGCAGGCAGCAGTCCATGGCCGTCAGCAGGTACTTGGAGCGCCAGTTGTAGGCGGCGCGCAGGGCCCAGCGGCCTTTCTCGTACATGCCCACGACGTTGTAGGAGTACTTCGAGAGGCCCTCCAGGCTGTCCACCCGGATGGCGCCGCCCGACTGCGAGAAGCCGCCGCCGCTGGTGTTGGAGCTGCCGTTGCCCGAGGCGTTGGTCAGGTTCTGGTTCTTGACGCCCTTGTTTTCCAGGTAGGTGAAGTTGGCCTGGATGCCCAGCCCGTCAAAGGGCGCGGGCAGGAAGTCGAAGTAGCGTTGGTAGGCCACTTCCGCGCCGCGGATCTTGGCGCCGTCGCCGTTCATCGGGCCACGGGTGAAGACCGAGCGGGTCACGCCATTGTTGGTGACGTCCTGGTAGAAGCCACCGTACTGGATGTAGTCGTTGAACTTCTTGTAGAACAGCGCGACCGTCAGTGACCCGACTTCCGAGAAGTAGTGCTCGAGGCTGATGTCGATCTGGTCGGCCGTCATCGGCTTCAGGTACGGATTGTAGGCGTCGGCGGTGTAGACGACGTTGGCGCCGGTGATCACGCCAGCCGAATTCTTGATCCACTGCGGATCGTTGAGGTTGTCGGAGTCCGGCAGCGTCGCACTGATCTTCAGGTACTTCTTCATGTAGCCGATGTCGGGTCGCGACATGGCCCGCGAAATCGCCAGGCGCAGCTGCCACTCGTCGTTCAGATCGAACTTGACGTTCAAGCTGGGCAACAGGTTGTGGTGCTTGGCCTTGGCCGAACCGGTGGTGCCGCCGCCGCTGGCGAACTTGAAGTCGTCGGCCGAGACGTAACAGCCCATAGTCTGGGGCAGGTAGGGAATGTTCAGCGGCAGGCCGGTGATCGGATCGGTCGGCGGCGTGGTGGGCAGGCAGGTCTGCGAGGTCAGCGTCGACATGTCGGCGTAGATCGTCGCGCCGTTGCTGGCGTTCTTGGTCTCGACGTAGCGGACGCCGAGGTTGCCGCTGACCGGGAAGCCGAACACCGTGTGGTCGCCGCCGCCGAACTTCAGCATGGCGTAGACGGCCTGGGTCTTTTCCTCGACGTCGGCGATTTCCTCGGGGAGGTAGCAGTTGGTCTCGCCCGCGCGGTAGCAGACCGCGTTCCACTTCGACGAGCCGACGCCGGTGCTGGCGTAGCCGAACGCCTTCTGCAGCGCGGCCAGGTCCTTGACCACGTCCATGCTGGTGAAGGTCAGCAGGCCCGAGCTCAGGACGTTGCCGTCGAAGATGTTGTTGAAGCTGCGTACGTCGGTCAGGTTCGGCGACCAACCGCTGAAGGCGGTGTTGGGCGAGTTGACGGGGTCGCCGTTACAGTCGCCGTTGACGCTGGCGGCCGGCGACGTGCGGTCGGCGTTGTACCAGAGATAGTCGGTGCTGGTCGTGCCGTTGTTGTCACAGCCCCAGGCGTTGGCGATGCCGCCCCAGTTGTAGGCGCTCCAGCGGACGGTCTGCTCGCGGTCGGCGTAGCGGGCGCCCACCTTCAGCGTGTTCAGCCAGCCGTCGCCCAAGTCGTAATTGACGTCGAAGCGCAGGGCCAGCTGCTCGCCCTCACTGTCCTCAATGTGGTTGTTGACGTTGTTGAAGCGCCAGGCGTTCGGGTTGCCGAGGCCCCCTGCGGCGTAGTTGATGTTGGTGCCCGGCAGGATGGTCATCTTCGGATGATCGCCGGTGGCGTCCAACTGCATGTCGCCATAGGCCACCATGCCGACGTCGGCGTCGTAGTTATGGACGGTGGCGTCGACCTTCTGGACGTCGAAATTGAAGCGCAGGCGCTCGGTCGCCTCCCACTTCAGATTGAACGACAGGTCCTGGGTGGACTGCCTGTTGTAGTTGTAGCGGGTGTCCGTCGAGATTTCCGCGCCGCGCTGCTCGGCCACGCAGTCTGTCCGGTTGGTCCAGCCGTAACAAGGTTCGATGATCGGCTTGCCGCCCGAGGTCTGACCGACCAGGTAGCCGGCCCAGTCGGGGCTGGCCGAGGTGATGTTGCCGACCCAACCGAGCGGCGAGGTCATGATGCCGCTCTCGAAGTTGCCCTCGTCGTCGAAGGTGAACTTGCTGCCAGCCGCCGGCTTGAGCCAATCGCTGGCCGTGCCGATCACCATCCGCGGGTCCTTCGCATAGAGGCTGAAGGCGCTGCCCTGGACGGAGCGCTCGTTCCAGACGTTCTCGTAGCTGGACTTGTTGTACTGGACGGTGGCCAGGAACTTGTGGTCGTTGTCCTGCCACTGGCCGGCCGCCGAGATCCCGTTGCGGGTGCGGTCGAACTCGGTGTGGGCCAGGCGGTACCACGACGGGATGTACTTCTTGCCCGCGCCATAGGCGGCGGTGTCCTCAAAGACCCCCATGCGGCCGTACTGGGCGCTTTCGGAGATGGTGTTCAGCTCCGAATGCGAGCCGTTCACCATCAGGCCGAACTCGCCGATCTCGGTGTCCCAGCGGTTGCTGTAGATGCCCGAGATCTCCGGCGTCAGCTGCTCGGACAGGGTGCCGTAGTTCAGCGAGGTGGTGAGGCCGATCGTGCGGCCAGCGCTGTCAAAAGGCAGACGCGTACGCAGATTGATGCTGCCGGCGATGCCGCCTTCGATCAGTTCGGCCGTCTGGTTCTTGTAGGTGTCGACGCCGCCCATCAGTTCGGGCGAGACGTCGCCCCAGGACAGGCCGCGCGAGGAGTTGGCGCTGAAGGTGTCGCGACCGTTGAACTCCGAGCGCACCTGCGACAGGCCGCGGACGATGACGCCCGAGGGCTCGGCCGAAAAGTGGGTGGTGTCGCTGGTCGAGGCGTAGCGGTTGACGGTGATGCCGGGCACGCGCTGCAGCGCCTCGGCGACCGACTTGTCGGGGAACGCGCCGATGTCGTTGGCGGTGATGGAGTCGACGATCGTGTCGGCGTCGCGCTTGATCTGCTGGGCCGACTTCAGCGCCGCGCGCTGGCCGGTGACGATCACGGTCTCGACAGCGTTGTCTTCGACGGTGTCGGAAGGCGAGGCCTGGGATGCGGCCGGAGCGGTCGACACCGTCTCCTGCGCCAGGGCCGGGGCCGCGCTCAGCAGCACCGCGACCGAAGCGCCGCCCATCCATCCGGCCATGCGGATTCGCGTAGTTCTCATAGCTCGTCCCCTCCCAGGTCGCGCCGTGGGCGCGTCCCCTCAAGTTTCCAGGGCTTTCGCCTTGGCAATGACGGCGTTCGCCGCCGATGTATGGGAAGCCTTGGCCAAGCATGCTCGGCGTCGCGCTTCCTCCCGTCGCGCCCGTCTCAACGCGGGCGCTTATCGTTTCATAACCGCAGCAAATGTCCGCGCGCCAGCATTTTATAAAATTATTTTGTTTAATCGGCGAGCCTTGCCAACCGCTGTTGCCTGACAGACACATTCCGCCTTCCGTACGCCCCGCCGAAGGGTGACGACCTTCGAGGGGGAGGCTTCGCCAGTGAAACAGATCCGCGAATCGAACGCGACCTCTCCGGAGGCGCTCGCGGCTCTGACGGCCGCCGCCGAGCCGGTGGTCATCCGGGGCCTGGCCGCGCACTGGCCGGTGGTCGAGGCCGGCCGCCAGGGCCATGTCGCCCTGTTCGACTACCTATCGCGCTTCGACTCCGGCCAGACGGTCGGCACGGTCTTCGCCCCCGCCGAGGCGGGCGGCCGGCTGTTCTACGGCGACACCCTGTTCGACATGAACTTCCGCAGCGGCCGGGCGCGGCTGGGCAAGACCTTCTCGTTCCTGGCCCAGTACGCCGCCAGCGGCGAGCAGGAGGCCCTGGCCGCCCAGTCGGTGCCGACCTGGAACGCCCTGCCAGGTTTCGCCGAGGCCAATCCCCTGCCCTTGCTGGGTCCCGAGATCGAGCCGCGGGTGTGGATCGGCAACCGGGTGATCGTCGCGGCCCACAACGACCCGTACGAGAACATCGCCTGCGTCGTCGCCGGCCGTCGCCGCTTCACCCTGTTCCCGCCCGACCAGGTCGAGAACCTCTACATTGGCCCGTTCGAGCGTACGCCGGCCGGGGCGACCATCAGCCTGGTGGAGTTCGAGAACCCGGACCTGGAGCGCTTCCCCCGCTTCGCCCAGGCGCTGGAGGCGGCCCAGACCGTCGAGCTTGAGGCCGGCGACGCCATCTACGTGCCGTACCTGTGGTGGCACCACGTGCGCTCGCTCGATCCGGTCAACATGCTGGTGAACTACTGGTGGCCCGCCCACAACCAGGGCCGGGGCGCGCCGCGCGACGCCTTCATGCACGCCATGCTGACCCTGCGCGGCCTGCCCCCGGCCCACCGCCAGGCCTGGAAGGCGATGTTCGACCACTACGTCTTCCGCACCGACGGCGACGCGGCCGACCACCTGCCGGTGGAGGCGCGCGGCATACTGGGCGACCTAGACGAGATCGCCGGCCGGGAGCTGCTGACCATCCTGTCGCGAGTACTGGCGGAATCTGGGGCGGCCAAGAAGGGCTAGCGGCAGCCCGCGAACACCCGCGACCGGCGCGCCGTCTCGCCCACCCCGCCTGGACCATGGAAGAACCGCTGGCCCCAGGGGGTCAGCCGGCGACCGTCGAAGCGTTCGACGAGGTCGAGGTCGGCGACCTCGGGGGCGTTGCCCGACCAGGACCAGGCTAGGTAGCCCACGCCCATGGCGTTCGACAGGCGGAAGATGGCCTCCTCGTCGACCGGCTCGCCCCGGTGGTCGGGCCCGAACTCGCCGACGATCAGCGGCAGGCGGGCGTCGGCGAAGGCCTGGAGATAGCTGCGCACGGCCTCGCCCGTCCCGTAGGCCTCGTACATGTGGACGTCGAACACGAGGGCCTTCAGCGGATCGGCGGCGAAGAGCTCGGCGGCCTTGTCGCGCATGGTTCCCGAGCGGTCCTGGCCATAGTCGTGGGCGTCGATCACCAGAACGTGGCGCAGGCCCGCCGCGCGCAGGGCGATCACCGCCGTGCGGTGGGCCTCCAGCCATTGAACGCCTGTGGTGGTTCCGGCCGTTGGCTCGTTGCCGATATTGACCAGGACGTAGTCTTCCTGGCCGCGCAGCACGGGGGCCAGGCTCACCCAATAGGCCACGGCCGAGCCGATATGGGCGGCCTTGGGCTCCAGGCCGTAGCCGGTGGTGTCGTGGACCTCGAGGATGACGACCTGACCGGCGCGACGGGCCTTGGCGATGATCCGGCGGACGGTCGAAGGCGAGGTCCGCCGCCAGCGCGTGCCGTCGCTCAGGACCACCCGCACCGTGTTGGAGCCCAGGGCCGCAGACTCGCGGATGGCCTTGCCCGTGGCCCTGGGCCGCCAGGCGTGGGGAAGATTGACGCCGCGCGCTGTGAAGACGTCGCCGCAGGCATCGACCAGCTTGCCGTCACGCACGGAAAAGCCCGCCAGGGCCGGGCTCGCCACCGAGATCACCGCCAGCGCCGCTCCGGCCGCCGCCCATCGCGCGATCCTCGCCCTCACCCGATCGTCTCCCCCGATTGATTGGGCTGGACCGTGACGATGGCGCTTCGCCGGCGCAAGGGATAAAAGAAAGGGACTTTGCTTATTGCCGCCGCCCGTCGGAGGGTCGCCCAGGCGCCGCCCTGTCGGCCAAGTCGGTTTCGTTATTCGTCCCGCAGGTGCTAAGCCAGACCTCAGATGAGCCAGTCGCCCAAAAGCCCCGCCCGCAAGACCTCGCAAGCCGGCCCCAGCCTGTCGGGCACGAACCTGGAGCGGGCGGGCGACTACAATCAGCGCGTCACCCTGCAGTCGATCCGCATCGGCGGCGCCAAGACCAAACCCGAGATCGCCGCCCTGACAGGGCTGACGGTGCCGGCCATCACCAACATCACCAAGCGCCTGCTCGACGACGGCCTGATCCTGGAGGCCGGCAAGCTGCACGGCGGCCGGGGCCAGCCGGCCATGACCCTGGCGGTCAATCCGGACGGCTGCTTCTCGATCGGCCTCAACATCGACCGCGACCACGTCACCATCCTGCTGCTGGACTTCGCCGGCCAGGTGCGGGCGCGCTCGACCTGGGAAGTGGCCTTCGCCGGGCCGGACGCCGTGGTCGAGTTCTTCGAGACCAACTGGAACGCCTTCCTCAAGACCGAGGGCGTGCAGGCCGAGCGGATCATCGGCGTGGGCGTGGCCATGCCTGACGACATGGCCCGCGTGGACCTGCCCCACCGCCCCGCCGAGTACGGGGCCTGGAACAGCACCGACGTGCGCGAGCTGCTGTCGCGCCGCCACGACCTGCCGGTCACCGTCGAGAACGACGCCGCGGCCGCGGCCCTGGGCGAGCTGCACTTCGGTCACGGCCTGAACGCGCCGAGCTTCTTCTACGTGCTGGTCACCTCGGGCCTGGGCGGCGGCCTGGTGGTCGAGGGCGAGTATTTCCGTGGCGCGCAAGGGCGCAGCGGCGAGCTGGGCTTCCTGCCGGTGACTTCGCCGCGCATCGACGTGGCGACGCTGCAGGAGGCGGTGTCGCTGTCGGCCCTGGCCCAGTTCCTGGAGAACAACGGCGTCGTCATCACCGCCCCGGGCGAGCTTGAGACCTTGCCGGCCGAGGGCCAGGCGATGGTCGAGGCCTGGACCGACCTGGCCGCCGACCTGCTGACCGGGCCTATGGTCGCCGTCAGCTGCCTGATCAACCCGCAGGCCGTCTATGTGGGCGGGCGCCTGCCCGAGACCCTGGTCGATCGCCTGGCCGAAGCCCTGAACGCCAAGCTGGCCGCCGTGCCCGGCGTGCCGTCGCTGGCCCCGGTGCAGCGCGCGGCCCTGGCGGCCGACGCCCCGGCCATGGGCGCGGCCATCCTGCCGATCATCGAGCGCCTGCTGCCCTCGCGCGCGGCCCTGCAGAAGACCTGAGAGTTCAGATGTCCGTAGAGATCGACGACCGCCTCGCCGCCGCCGCCTTCCGCCGGCTGGTCGAGCATCTCCGCCTGCGCACCGACGCCCAGAACGTCGACCTGATGGGTCTGGCCGGCTTCTGCCGCAACTGCCTGGCCGACTGGGTGCACGAGGCCTCGGAAGGCGCGCTCGACAAGGATCAGGCCCGCGAGGCGATCTACGGCATGCCGCAGGCCGAGTGGAAGGCCAGGCACCAGGCGCCGGCCACGCCCGAGCAACTGGCGCGCATGGACGCCAGCGTGGCGCTGAACAAGCAGCTGCGGGGCGAGGGCTAACCCAGCGCCGCCTTCACCGCCGTCAGGGCGACGGGTTCCATCACCGCGTAGCCGTCCTGCGTCGGATGGACCTGGTCGTAGGCCAGGCCCGGCTTCATGCCCGCGCGGCCGTCGTCCATCACCGCCGTATAGTCGGCGAACACGCACCCATGCTCGGCGGCGAAGGCGCGGATCCAGGCGTTGAGGCGCGGGATCTCGACGTCGGGATGAAGGGCCGGCTTCCAGGGATAGATGGCCGCCGGGGTGATCGCGCCCAGGATCACCCGGATCCCCGCCGCCTTGGCCAGGGCGACCATGGCCGAGAGGTTGTTGCGGGTCGCGACGGGGTCGAACGGACCGGTGTTGCCGGCGATGTCGTTGGTGCCGGCCAGGATATGCACCGCCGCCGGCTTGAGCGCGACGACGTCGGGCGTGAACCGCAGCAGCATCTGCGGCGTCGTCTGGCCGCCGATGCCGCGCCCGATGAAGCCGTTGGCCTCGAAGAAGCCGGGCCGCGCGTCCTTCCAGCCCTGGGTGATCGAGTCGCCGATGAACACGCAGCGCCGCCGCTCAGGCGGCAGGGCCGCGTCGGCCGTATTGGCGTCGCGGTAGCGGGCCAGCCACGGCCAGTCGTTGCGCAAGCGAACCTCTTCCTCGCTCGGCGGCGTCTGGGCGAGAGCAACGCCTGGCAGGGCCAAACCGGGCAAGACAAGACCGGCGGAGAGCAGCTGGCGGCGGTTCATCGGACGGTCTCCACGCGGGGCTTCACGTTCCAACCGCGCAAGGTGACCTTCGCCCCTTTAGCCTTACCCGCCGGGAAGCGGATCTCGACCGTGCGGGTCTCGCCCGGCAGCAGCGAGACGTAGTTGTCGGAATAGTAGGCCGGCAGGATCCGGTCGCCCTTGGCGTCCACCAGGGTCAGCTTGGCGTTCAGGGCTGGGGCCGAGCCGGTGTTGGCCAGGGTGACGGTCACGACGCCCTCCCCGTTCGCGGCCTTGCCGGCCTTGGCCGCCAAACTCACCGGTTGGGCCGCCATCTCCGACAGTCGCCGCTCGCCGGCGTCGTCCTGGCCGATCCAGTAGAGGTTGCGCGACAGCACCGCGCCGTCGGCGGCGGTCAGGTCGAGGCGGACCACGGCCGCCTCCCCAGCCTTCAGGCCAAGGTCGAGCGTCCGGCCAGGCGTCACGGCGTTGGCGGCGGCGTCGACCACGTCGGTCCGGTCGGACAACACCTTGCCCGACAGGTCGAGCACCCGGGTTCGCAAGCTGGCCCCCGCCACCGGCGCTGTCATGTTGTTGACCACCGCCAGGGCGTGATCGGCCAGGCTCATCTGGGCGTGGACGCGCTCCGAAGCCGCCTTGGTTCCGTAGAAGGCGCCGTGGGTGTCGTAGTCGTGGCTGAGGATCTGCCACATGGTCGAAGGCCAGGCGGGCTGGGTCATCCACAGCAGGCGGCCCGAGGACTTGGTCCAGAGTTCCTGGTTCATGCCCTCGAACATCGCCCGGTGGGTCTCGTAGTTCATCAGCTGGGCCTTGCGCTCGAAGTCCTCGAGGCTGGTCGGCGCGCCGAGCTTCCTGGCCATGGCGTCGGTGAAGCTCCTGGTCGCGCCGTTACCGGTGGGGTGCCAGTCGTGATAGGCCCACGTGTCGCTGATCGGCCAGCGGTCGGGCGCGGGCACGGCGGCCTGGAAGGCTTCCAGGGTCGGGAACGACGGCGTGCCGACCTCGACCGAGAAGCCCTTGGCGTGGTCGCTGAAATAGGTATCTGGCTCACGGTAGTTGTAGGGGCCGCTGTTCTGCAGGTTCACGCGGTTGGAGCTGCCGGTGTACCAGCGCGTGCCGTCCAGATCGTGGACCAGCGCCTCCAGCCCCTCGTTGAGGATCGGCTGAGGCACGCCCTCGTTACGGCCGAACCACAGGGCGATCGAGGGGTGGTTGCGGTAGCGGGCGATGACGTCGGCGGCGTTGTTGAGGAACAGCGGCACGTCCTGGGGTTCGAGCTGGTAGTCCTGGGTCGAGGCCCAGAAGTCGTTGAGCACCAAGAGGCCGTACTCGTCGGCCAGGTCGTAGAACGGCTCCTCGGTGTTCTGGCCCACCCAGTTGCGGATGGTGTTGAGGCCGGCCTCCTTGTGCAGGCGGAAATAGGGTTCGAGGCGCTCGCGCTCGATGCGCTTGCGCCAGTCGTCCGTGCCCCAGTTGCCGCCGCGCGCGGCGATCTTCACGCCGTTGACCTTGAGCACGAGGTACGGGGCCAGGCCCGTCTCGGGCACGTCCTTGACGGCTTCGGAGGCGTCGCCCTGGGCGGTCAGCGAGGTCGCCCAGCCGTCGACCACCTTGCGGATGCCTTCGTGGGAGCCGTCGGTAACGTCCTGGCCCAGTTGGCGGGCCTTGCTGAAGTCCACCTCGACGCGGCGCAGGTGGCCGGACGGGTTCATCAGCGACAGTTCGTAGGTGATCTGGCGGATGCCGAAGCGGAGGCGCTTCTCGTCCGAGGCCTGGCCATCGACCGTAGCGGTCAGGGTCAGGTCGTGCAGCGCCTGGTCGCCATAACCGTTGGGCCACCAGAGTTTCGGATTGGCGACGGCCAGTTGCGGGAACTCGGCGGGGGTCAGGCAGACCGTGGATACGCCGGGTGCGACCGTCACGGTCTTGCTGACCCGGACGCCGTCGAAGGCGGCCGTCACCGTGGTCTGAACCGGATGGTCCGACAGGTTCTCGACCGGCGCGACGATCTCGATCTCGGCCAGGCTGTTGTCCACTTTCGGCAGCGTCGTGACCACCTGCGGGTCGCCCATTCGGACGTCGCCAGAGGCTTCCAGCACCACGTCCTGCCAAAGGCCGGTGTTGCGGTCGCGGACGCTGGGGATCCAGTCCCAGCCCTCGCTGGCGACGAAGGTCGGACCGTCGAGCGCCATCATGCCGCCGTTCTCACCGACCCCGGCGGTCAGCGACTCCTCATGCGCCAGGCCCGGATGGGTCGGCGGCGAGACCTTCACCGCCAGCACGTTGCCGGTCGGCTTCAGCTTGCCGGCCACGTCGAAGCGGCCGCGCACGAAGGCGCCCTTCATGTCGCCGAGCTTTTCGCCGTTCAGCCACACCTCGGCGGCGTAGTTGACGCCCTTGAAGGTCAGGCGCGGACGCTTGCCGGCCGTGGCGGCGGGCGCGTCGAAGGTGGTGCGGTACCAGTAGGCCTGCTTGTTCAGGCTCTCGGGAATGGCGGTGTTGTTGAGGCCGTAGTCGGGGTCGGGATAGACGCCGCGATCGACCAGGGTGGTCAGGACCGTGCCGGGCACGGTGGCCGCGTACCAGGCCTTGGCGTCGAAGTCGGACGAGGTGATCGCCGCCCCGTCCGCCTCCACCTTCGGCGCCTCGACCAGGCTCCAGCGCTTGAGGGTCCAGGCGCCGGGGCCAGCCTCGACCAGGGCCGGACCGGCATAGGGCGGCTTGGCGACGGGGGCCAAGATCGCGCCCTTGCCCTGGGGACGGGTCCAGGCCTCCTGCGGGCTGACCTGGCCGTACATCTGGCGCACCTGGACGGGCCAGGTCGGGCTGCCGGTCTCGAACACGGTCAGCGGATCGGGCCTGGCGGCGGCCAGCGCCTTGACCTCGTCGGCCGACAGCGCCCGGGCCTCGGCGCGGAAGCCCGCCACCTGGCCGGCGAAGGGCGCGAAGCCGGCTGCCTTACGCGGACCGAGGGCGACGGCGGCGGGCGTAGCGGCGGCGGGCGCGGTCCCCTGCCCGGCCGGTTTACCGTCGACATAGAGCGTGACCTTGGCGCCGTCCGAGACGGCGGCGACGAAGCGCCAGTCGCCAGGCCTGGGCGCGTCGCCGCCCCGGGTCAGAGCGCCGGCCGCAACGGCCGCGAAGCCGTCCGGGCCGACCGCCAGGAAGCGGCCGCTGGCGGGATCGCCGATCCCGGCGGCCAGGGCCGGGGCGACCGGCGGCTCGGAGACCTTGACCCAGGCTGACAGCGACCAGGGCGCGCCGGCCGGCAGGGTCTGGCCCTCGCTCGCGCCGGCCAGCGGACGCGACAGCCCGTCGCCGCCGGCCGGGAAGTCGGCGTTGTAGGGGCCCCAGGATTGGGCGAGCGCGGTCGAGGCCATCAGGGCCAGGGCGCAGCCGGCGAGAAGGCCAGGCTTCAAGACGGACTTCGAGCGGGTCGTCATTTCCGTTTCCTCCTCCGCGCGCGGCTTGGTCGCCGCTTGTCGCCAGATGTTCTAGGGCCGGGTCAGGAACCGGCAGGCCGCCTCGCCGCCCTGCTCCGCCCTCGGCCCGTCGGGGGCGAAGACGAGGCGGCGGGCCGCGCCGGCCTCGGCCGGCCAGGGCGGCAAGCCGGCGGCGTTGGGATCTCCCGTCCGAGCGAAAGCGGCCCAATAGGCCTGCATCGGCGGGCGGCCCTCCGCGGGCCGGTCGAAGACATTGGTCAGCTCCGAGCCATGGCCGACGGCCGCCTGCCCCGGCGGCGGCACCGCCAGTTCGTAGCGCCAGACCTTGCCGCCGGCCTTGGCGCGCAGGGCGGCGACCGAGACGGCCGGGCAGCGGAACATGCGGTCGGCAGCCAGTTGCAACACGGCGTCGCCGCGCAGCGGATCGGCGGCCAGCGGCGGGTCTCGGTCGAGGCCGTAGAGCGCCAGCACCTGCGGCGCGCGCGCGCCGAAGGTCTCGACCACCCAGGCCTTGGCGCGGGCGGGATCGCCGCCGAACAGAGCGATCTCGCGGGCGCTGGAGCCGACGACCATCGGCTTGACGGCCGGGTCGGCCAGCAGCGCCTCCGGCGCCTTGGGCAGCACGGCGCCGTCAACCACCGCCTGGGTCCAGATGAAGCCCTGGTCGTCGATCGGCGCCTTCAGGTCTTCGGCGGCCTTCAGCAGGTCGGGGCCCGAGACCTTGCGCAGGTCGGCCAGCGACCCCGCGCCGACGCCCCTGGCCAACTGCAGGCCGATCGCCTCGTTCTCTTTCAAGGTGCGGGGCGCAAAGCCAAAGCCCGGCAGGCCACTTTGCAGGATCCCCCGCGCGAACAGGCCCCGGGCCTGGGGCGACAGCATGACGAGGCCGACGTCCTGGCCGCCGGCCGAGTGGCCGAACAGGGTGACGTTGTCCGGGTCGCCGCCGAACGCGGCGATATCGTTGTGCACCCAGCGCAGAGCCGCGATCAGGTCCATCAGGGCGTAGTTGCCAGACGCCCCGCCCTGCTCGCGGGTCAGGCCCGGATGCGACAGGAAGCCGAAGACGCCCAGGCGGTACTGCACGCTGACCAGGATGACGCCCTGGTCGACCAGGCTCGACTCCACCGTGCCCGCGCCGGAGCCGGCGTGGTTGGCCCCGCCGTGCACCCAGACCATCACCGGCAGCTTCGCCCCGGCCGCGTGTTTTGGAACTCGGACGTCGAGATAGAGGCAGTCCTCGCTTGACCGCGCGGCGTCGGCGGCGTTCCAGCCGCGCGAGGTTTGGAGGCAGGCGGGACCGGACTTCAAGGCGATGCGCTCGCCGGTCCAGGCCGGCAGCGGGCTCGGCGACTTCCAGCGCAGGTCGCCGACCGGCGGACGGGCGAAGGGAACGCCGAGAAAGGCCGTGCCTCCGTCCGCGCGCTGCTCGCCGACCAGCACGCCGGCCTTGGTCGAGACCCGCGCCGGTTCGGCCGCCGCCTGCGTTGCTAGCGCTGTCAGGAGCGCCGCGAAAAGGAGGCGGGGCGTCCGCATCGGGCGATCCCTCCTCCTGGCGCCGTCAGGCGGCGACATCGCTGGACCAGTCGGCCTGGTTCCACAGCCGGGCCGCGCCGCGCACGCCCGAGGAGTCGCCCCAGCGCGCCTTGACGATGCGGCTCTCCCAACGGTCGGTGAAGACGTGCGGTCCCACCAGGCTCGGCAGGCGCTCGTACAGCACGTCGACATTGGACATCCCGCCGCCCAGCACGAAGACGTCCGGATCGACGATGTCGGCGATCACCGCCAGGCCGCGGGCCAGGCGATCGAGATAGCGGTCGAGGGCGGCCTGGGCGACCGGGTCGCCGCCGGCGGCGGCCTCGACGATGGCCGCGCCGCTGAGATCGGCGCCGCCGTGTTCGCGGAAATCGCGGCGGAAGCCGGTGCCCGAGATCCAGGTCTCCAGGCAGCCGTGACGGCCGCACCAGCACTGCGGACCGGGGTTTTCCTCGGCCTTGGGCCAGGGCAGCGGGACGTGGCCCCACTCGCCGCCGACGCCGTTGCCACCCTCGACCAGCTTGCCGTCGACGACGAGGCCGCCGCCGCAGCCGGTGCCGATGATCACCGCGAAGGTCACCCGCGCGCCCGCTGCCGCGCCGTCGGTGGCTTCGGACAGGGCAAGGCAATTGGCGTCGTTGGCCAGACGCACCTGGCGATCAAGCGCGGCCTCCAGGTCCTCGCGGAACCGGCGGCCGTTCAGGTAGGTGGTGTTGGCGTTACGCACGAGGCCGGTGCGCGGCGACACCGAGCCCGGGGCGCCGACCCCGATCGTGCCGCGGCCGCCGGCCGCCTGCTCGGTGCGGGTCACCAGGTCGCGCACGGCGGCCAAGGCGCTGTCGTAGTCGCCGGGCGTGGGGGTGCGGAGGGTCGAAAGCACGCGACCGTCAGACGACAGGGCGGTCGCCTCGATCTTGGTTCCGCCGAAATCGATCCCGATCTGGATCACCCAATACTCCCTGTCGCACGCTCGGCGACTGCGCGCCGACACATATTCCGCCGATGGCTTACCCTGCGTCCGCTGGGCGCGCCATAATTAAAAAACACTTTTTATTTATTCATAAAGTCACGGCGAGACCGTGACCATGACCACGCCGTGCGGCGCGACCTGCGCCGCGTAGCCGCCCTTGCGCGGGCCCAGGTCCTTCCCCGCCCACAGATCACGAACTCTGCCCGACAGAGTAGCAGGATAGTCGAGCATCGACCAGTCCACCCGCACCTCCGCCGGAGCCGCGCCGCGATTGAGCAGCACCACCGCTCGGCCGCCGCCCTTCAGCGGCCGCGCCCAGACCTCCAGGTCGCCCTGCTTCGACACCCGTCGCGCCTGGGCGCCGAGCGGGTCCTGATCGACGGCGATGACTTCCTTGTTGGTCAGGATCGCCTTGGTGTCGGCGTCCATGTGGCCGATGTCGTTGCCGGCGATCAGCGGCGCGGCCAGCATGGCCCACAGGCTGAAGTGCGCGCGGTACTCTTCGTTGGTCATGCCGCCGTTGCCGACCTCGAGCATGTCGGGGTCGTTCCAGTGGCCGGGTTTTGCGTAGGGATGAAGCTCGGCCTGCTTGTCGAGGATGTTGAGCATCCCCAGGCTGTAGCCCTTCACGCCCTCCCAGGCGTCGTAGATGTCGCCGGTGGTGCGCCAGAGGTTGCCGATCTGGAGACCCCAGGTCCAAGGCTTGGAATTTCCCCACTCGCAGATCGAGAAGACGATGTCCCGGCCCGTGGCCTGCAGCGCGGCCGACATGATGTAGTAGGACGACGGCGCATCCTGCGTGCCGGCCATGCACCAGTCGTATTTCAGGTAGTCGACGCCCCAGGCGGCGTACTGGCGGGCGTCCTGGTATTCGTAGCCGCGGCTGCCAGGACGGCCGGCGCAGGTCTTCAGGCCGGCGTCGGAATAGATGCCGAACTTCAGGCCCCTGGCGTGGATGTAGTCGCCCAGGGCCTTCATGCCGCTCGGGAAACGCTTGGGATCGGGCTGGATGTCGCCGCGCGCGTCGCGCTCGCCGTGCCAGCAGTCGTCGATGACCACGTAGTCGTAGCCGGCGTCCTTCATGCCCGACGAGACCATGGCGTCGGCCATGCGCTTGATCAGGGTTTCGTCGACGTTGCAGCCGAACCTGTTCCAGCTGTTCCAGCCCATCGGCGGGGTGCGGGCCAGGCCGTTGTCGGGCAGCGGCGGCGGCGGATCATCGGCCAGGGCCGGCGCGGCGGCGAACAGCAGGGAGGTGGCCGCCAGGGTCGAGACGAGGCGCTTCATGGGCTCACGCGGAAAGGAAAAGAAGAAGGAAGACGGTCCGCCGATCCCTTGGCTCCCGCGTGCAGGAAATATGGGAAAGGCGCGGGTGGATCGACGGACCGCGAGGCGACGAAGGCCTCAGTCGTTACTGCGGGAAGATCGGTTGCGCGTGGACGCGCCAGGGCTGCGCCTGAAAGTCATGGTTCCCTCCCGGATCCTGGAGCGGCGTCGAGGCCGCGTCCGGATCGCTTGAGAACGAAGTCATCACGTTCCGCGGGGGCCCGTCAATAGAATAAATAAATTTGCTTTTGTTTTTAGCGGTACCATTCTCAACGCACGTAGACGACGCCCACCCGCAGGCTACGCGGCGCGTCGTAGCTAGTGATCCCGTCGCCGGTGCGACCGGTGGCGACCTGCGCGTCGAGGGCGTTGCGCAGCTCGACCTCCAGACGGGTCGCCGTATTGACGGCGTAGCGGGCCGAGAGGTTCAGGGTCGTGGCCGCTTGCAGGCGACGGGTGTTGAGGTCGTCGTCGAACCGCGCGCCCTCGTGGCGGGCGGCAAGGAAGAGGTCGAGGCGATCGGCCACCTTCCATTCAAGACCGGCCGACGCCGCCAGGCGCGGGGCCTGGGCGGGGCGCTTGCCGGTCAATTGCGGGGCGTCCGATCCGCCATCAACCTCGGCCCGAGTGGCCATCACCGCGCCGGTCAGGGCGAGGCGTTCGGAGAGATTGGCGCGGCCTTCCAGCTCCAGGCCCACCGCGTCGATGCGGCCGACGTTCTGGCGCTGGCGCAGCACGCCGCCGGCCGGGATGAAGCCGGCCGTCGGGAAGGTGGCCGGCCCCGTCCCGATGGTGACATTGGCCACCGGATCGTCGAGGCGGTTGAGGAACAGGGTGGCGGTCAGGCTCCCCGCCCGCCCCTCGACGCCGCCGCCGGCCTCGACGCCGTAGAGGCGCTCGGGTTTGAGGGCGGCGTTGGCCTCGGTGACGTCGTTACCGACCCGGAACGGGCGGTGCAGCTCGTTGAGGCTGGGCGGACGGAAGCCGGCATAGGCGGCGGCGCGCAGGAAGCCGGGTCCGAGATCGCGGCGCAGGCCGATGCGGCCGGTAGGCGTGGTCGCGCTGCGGCCAGCGGGCGTCTCGTCGAGGGTGGCCGCGCCGGTCTGGGCGTCGAACTCGCGGCGGCGGGCGTCGAAGGCCCGCCATTGGTCGAGGCGCAGGTCGCCGGTGGCCAGCCAGGGTCCGGCGGTCCAGCTGGCGTCGGCGTAGATCCCGGCCGTGGTGGTGCGGCCGCCGGCCTCGCGCAGGCGGGTGAACTGGCCGGACATGTAGCGGAAGCGCTCGTGGGTCTCGCCCTCGGCGGCGCGGACGTCGGCGCCCAGTTCCCACTCCAGCGGCCCGCGCACGCCGCGCAGGGCGGCGTTGAAGCCCAAGCCGTAGGCCGGCGTCTCGTACTGGTCGTTGGCGGGGGTGGTCGAGGCGCGGCCGGTCGCGACCGCGACCGAGCGGTTCTGCAGGTCGCTGACCAAGGTCCAGGCCTGCAGCCGCCAGCCGTTGCGGTCCTGGGACGGCGCCTGGGCGAGGGTCAGGCTGGCCTGGGCGCCGCGCGAGCGGGCGTCGGCGCCGAACAGGCCCGAGCGGCGGTTCTCGTCATGGACGGCGACACGGGCGGCCAGGGCCGGACCGGCGGCCAGGCGCGTGTCGTAGCGCAGGGCCGCCGACCAGGCTTGCATGGCCAGGGGCTCGTCGGCCGCGCCGCGTCCCTCGCGGACGGGGGTCCAGCCGTCGGAGCGCTCGGCCGAGACGCTGGCCAGGACGCCACCGGCCCCGGCGGTGAGCGCCGCGCGGCGATAGCCGAGCCCGCCGGCCTCGGCGCTGGCCTCCAGCACCTCGGCGCCGCCGTCGCGGCCGGTCAGGGCGACGACGCCGGTCAGGGCGCCCGCGCCATAGGCTTGGGCCCCGGCGCCGCGGACGATGCGGACGTCCTGGATGGTCTGCGACGGCAGGCCGCCCCAGATCACCCAGCCGCCGAACGGATCATTCTGCGGCACGCCGTCGAGGGTGACCAGCGCCCGCCCGGCCCCTGACGGCGCGATGGCCCGCAGCGACAGCCCCTGGGTGGTCGGATTGGCCGCCAGGCTGGAGGTGCGCCGAAACAGCGAGACGCCCGGCGCCCGCGCCAGCTGCTCGTCGAGCCGGGTCGAGCGGGCCCAGGCCGGGTCGGCCAGGGTCGAGATGGCGAAGGCCCCCTCCCCCGCCGACGGCGGCAGGCGCGCGCCGGTTACGATGACTTCCGATACAGCCGTTGCGGAAACGGGTGTCGCCTCGATGGGGGCGTCGAACATGGCGGCTCCAGGGCGGCGAAAGACTCGGGTCGGACTATAGCCGCTCGGCGCGGAGAAACGCCCGTGTCGGCGAAAGGACTTCGACGTCATCAATCCGTTTTGAAATCGTCGCATAAGCCACGCGCCGGCCAGGGCTGGCCGGACGACCTGTCCGAACGACCTTGGGGGATCCGCACAATGACCCATCTTCGCGCCAGCGCCGCCGTCGGCGTGCTCGCCTTCCTGCTCGGCGCCGGATCCGCCATCGCCGAGGCCCCGGCCGTCGCGCCCGTGATCTCGACCGCTCCGACCACCGAAGGCGGCGCCAACGGCGTGGCCCTGCTGCACAATCCGGCCGCGCCGGAGAAGAGCCTGATCGCCGCCACCGGCGAAGGCGGCGGGCTGGAGCTCTACGGCCTCGACGGCCAGCGGGTCGGCGCGATCGCCGGCGGCGAGGTCTACAGCGTCGACGTGCGCGAGCACGAGGGCAAGCCGCTGGTCGCCCTGCTCGACCGCAAGGGCGGTCGCCTGCGCCTGGCCGCCTATGACTTCGCCACCGGCCAGGCCGCCAATCTCGACGCCAAGCCGCTGACCCTGGACTACGCCGGCGAAGGCGTCTGCCTGTGGCGGGGGTCGCGCGATCGCTCGCTATACGCCTTCACCCTGGGCGTGGCCGGCCAGATGGACCAGTGGCTGCTGTTCCCCACCGCCGACGGCAAGCTGGACGGCCGCATCGTGCGCCGCCTGCACCTGTCGTCCGAGGCCAAGTACTGCGTCGCCGACGACGTGACCGGCGCGCTCTATGTCGCCCAGGAAGCGGTCGGCATCTGGCGCTACGCCGCCGATCCGGAATCCGATCCGGTCCCGACCCTGATCGACGCCAACCGCCTGGGCCAGATCGCCGGCGAGGTGGCGGGCCTGGCCTTGGTCGACGGCGGGCAGAACGCCCACTTCCTGGTCGCCGCCAACGCCACGGCCGGCGACTACGCCGTCTACGATCGCTCCCAGGACGACGCCTTCACCGGCCTGTTCCGCATCCAGGCCGACCAGCAGAACGCCGTCGAGAACCCGTCGGGCCTGTTCGCCCTGCGCGCCCCCCTGGGCGATCGCCTGCCCGCCGGCGCCCTGCTGGTCGCCGACGACCGCAAGTCGGGCGCGAACATGAAGGTCGTGTCGTGGGCCGACGTGGCCGCCGGGCTCAAGCTGGCCACGGGCGACGCGGCCGGCTCCAAGCCCAAGGCCGACTTCGCCGTGGTCCGCCCGACCATGGAGACCACGCCGGTCGCCCATGACGGCGACGCCGCCGACGACCCGGCCATCTGGGCCAACCCGGCCGATCCGGCCAAGAGCGCCATCATCGCCACCGACAAGAAGGGCGGCCTGCTGGTCTACGATCTGGCCGGCAAGCCCTTGCAGTACTTGGCCGACGGTAAGATGAACAATGTCGACCTGCGGTCCGGCTTCAAGCTGGGCGGCAAGGATGTGATCCTGGTCACGGCCAGCGACCGCACCCACAAGTCGATCGCCATCTACACGCTGGACCCGGCCACCCGGCAGCTGACCTCGGTCGCCGACGGCGTGCAGGCCACGGGGCTTTCGGACCCCTATGGCCTCTGCATGTACCGCGGCAAAAAAGGTGCGACCTACGTGTTCATCAGCGATCCCGACGGTCTGGTGCGGCAGTGGAAGCTGGTCGCCCAGGCCAACGGCAAGGTCCGCGCGGTGCAGGTGCGCGACGTGAAGTTCGACACCCAGACCGAAGGCTGCGTCGCCGACGACGAGACCGGCGCGCTCTACGTGGCCGAAGAGGACGTCGCCCTGTGGCGGCTGGGCGCCGAGCCATCGGACAACCGCCCGCCCAAGGCCGTCGACCGCGTGGCCGCCAACCCGGCCCTGAAGGACGACCTGGAAGGCGTCGGCATCTACGCCCAGCCGGGCGGCAAGGGCTTCATCGTCGTCTCCAGCCAGGGCAACGACAGCTACGCCGTCTATCGCCGCGAGGGCGACAACGCCTATGTCGGCAGCTTCTCGGTCGTGGCCGACGGGGCCAAGGGGATCGACGGGATCTCCGAGACCGACGGCCTGGAAGTGACCAGCGCCTCGCTGGGCGCGGGCCTGGAAGGCGGCGCCTTCGTCGCCCAGGACGGCCGCAACGTCTTCCCGCCCGAACACCAGAACTTCAAGCTCGTGCCGTGGTCGGCGATCGCGAGGGCGCTGGGGCTCTGAGTTCCTTCTCCCCTTGCGGGAGAAGGTGGCCTGCGAAGCAGGTCGGATGAGGGGTCTCTCAGACTTGAGAGGCTCCCGCCCGGCCTGACCGCTGCACGCCGCTTTGAGTTTTGAGAGACCCCTTGTCTGTTGGAAGGCTGTTAGCGTGAGGGGTCTTCCGGGACACCCGCCCGGCGGTGCAACGCCAGGCGGGTTTCGGCGGAGGGGCCGATAACCCCTGGGCGTTTGGGCCGTGGGTG